>ERZ794949.125-NODE-125-length-29980-cov-163.062556_pt1 | contig 29980 bp, 19 predicted proteins | sample MGYA00511363_ERZ794949 | MGnify/ENA primary metagenome ERZ794949 (study PRJEB30137, sample SAMN04331402) | food metagenome | isolation source: T1 must sample point D1 replicate B | place: Australia: South Australia ...
AAAATTGACTTTAAAGTAGAGTATATAACAACAGGTTAGAACTGGCGGATATATTTCTCCTTGTTGGATGTCAAATTGTGTTGGTTGGGCATTTCTTTACTGTAGTATTGGAAAAACAATCTAGAGAAGTTAAATATCAAGAGTGATCTTAATTAGATTAAAACTTATCCTGTACTTGTAGGGTTGATAGAACGTATCTTTATTACTTTTTGAAACCTAATTAATTTTTATTTTGGAATTTCCTTATTTTATTTGAAACTCGGAGTTTAATTTGAACAATATTCCGAGCAGTAATGAAATGGTTCATTATAGCTACTTTTGGTAACTCTAGTAATGTTGTGAAACGTATAGGCGAGTTTTGCTAAACTAATGTGAGTTTTTGCCGCTGAGAAATATTGCTACCAAGTGAAAATCATGTTGAAAAAAAAAAATGGGATTTCAACTTAATACCCTTAAGTTAATGAAAATAATTAAGATACATTTAAAACTAACAACATTTAATGCAGTTTCATAAGAATAATGAAACATACATATATTGATTTGCATCAAGGTCATTGCAATAAATCTATCAACAAAGATTTAAAGGAATAGAACGAGAATTTTTTAATTCATTTGCCAATGAAAATCTTTGAAAAAAAAAAAAAAAATCAAACGATCAGGGGTCTTAAATCAGATAGAAGAATAGAACGCAACAAAAATACATTGACTAACAATGCTAATGCATATACAAAATTGCAAGAGACTTTAAAGCATTTTTTTAAAAAAAAAGAATTCCTAGTTCAAATTTTATTTTTCTGCAATTAAGTCTAGGTTCTTCAATGGTTTTCATATCCCAATAGTGATTTTTTTTCTTTATTTTTTTAAGCTATTCGAAATGAAAAAAAAGTTAACTAAAAGTTAATTGTAACTGAACGGTTCATTAAGCAAGATGATGTAAAGCTGAAAAAAAAAAAAAAAAAAAAACGATTTCTAGCATATGCTGATTTCATTATTGAAATACCGTTGATATTCCAATCTGAATATACTGAAAAAATCATGCTTGTTAACCCATAAACCAGTTCAAAAATAAGGTTTTGATATGATATATGAAACCAAAACGTTATAAGTTAAACTGCGTTGGTGTATGTTTGTTTTTTTTACAAAGCTATATGAAAAAAAATGTACTACTCTATTAAATTTGTTTGCTTCCTTTAACCATTTCAATAAAATCACAACCCAATATTTGAATTATTCAGCCTATGAAAAAAAATAACAAAAAAGACTCACGACGTATCTTTTTAATATGAAACATATCGGAATGCTATGAAATACAACAATATTCATTAATTTATTTTTCATAAAAAATGGTGTTTTACGTCAGCAACATCAATTAATCATTTCAGCTCAATGATCACGTCACATAACTCTAATTTATATAGCAATAATTAGCGCTATTTATCACCAGCGGTGATATATTTACAGCGGTATCTTCGTTATAATATTTCGTTTTTTCAATCCGCATCATTCAACAAGGGACCGCATTGAAAACGCGTAGACTGGGGGAGGAGGAGAAAAAAAACGTAACAAAATTTTTTTGTTGTTTCTTTCTTTTTCTCGTATTCAATATTTTAAAAAGTACTCTTAAAATGAAACTATAGTTTAAGAAAATATTTCAGAGATACGCCCAGATAATAATAGTATTATAAATAGAGTACTATGAATGGAAATATAAATACAAAGCTTGTCAGTGAGTCGATATCCCCCTCAACTCCAATAGTGGACAAAAATACCCAGCCTAATTATACAAAATATAATCCTATGGAATTCATAGAATCGGACAAAGCTGTTGTTAGCGATGCACTAGCAAACAACAACAAACAACTTCTTTTAGCAAATTTGTATCATTATTTCATCGAATGTAAAAACTATCGGACAGCTATTTCATTATTGAAAGAATCGGATGTTCCCATAAGTATTTCTACCGATCTTCTCAATGAACCTGAGATGTTGTTGATTTCTCAAGAAGAAAAGAATGTTAACAAGAATATAGACACATTCATTATTGAGCACAACAACTTGGAAATAGAACTATTTGAGAACCAATACATAAAATCGAAGTCTAGTATGCCTAGGGATGGTTCTTTTATGGTTCAATGGTGGGATTGTTTATGGTCTATTTACAACAATGTTAATTCTCAACCTTTGGAACTCCTGTCCAGTGTCAGACCCTTTATAGATGTTATCAAACCTATTTTTCCAGAGCATATTCCTGTGAACAACGCAGGCTCTCCAATCCATCCTCCAAATCTGGATATAACTTCAATGAATATCAGTAGACCTGATATGTATACAAATGCCAATTTATTAAGAAATGACTATCAACAAAACAAAGCGAATGATTTCCAACAAAATGGTAGTAGCTATTCTTCTCCTTATCTAAAGGGCAATGAAAATCTAAATCAAAATATCAATGAGGATATAGATCCAAAGAATTTTACACCTTCAAATCAAAACATACACTTATCATCTTCTGTAAACAAAAATTTTAATAAAATGAACCAAAAACCTGCTTTACACCAAGTATTGCCAAATCAAATACGAAGAGGCTCTGTAACATCACAATACTCATCTCCTCATAATGTAAATAATAACATGCACTTCAATTCTCAAAAAATTCCACCTTACGTATCTGGTATACCAACAGCTAAAAACAACAATGAAATGAAGAAAAATATAATGCATCAAGATCCTAAATTCTATCCACAAGATGGTATATTTAGACCTCCATCTTCACGAAAACCAAATTTGCTTTCTAGTGCTGCTCCTTTAAACGAAGTGCCAAATCCATTGTATACAAACAGTTATGGTAATATCCAAAGAATGTCGCAACAAGAAGAGTTTGCAAAACAAAACTCAGCTTCAAATCAACAAAAGAACATACAAAACAATTTGCAATTCCAACCTGGGTTGATAAATTCTAATCCTGCATTCAATGAGATTCACATGAACAACTATCCTATTCCTTCTGATGCAGTTGGAAATGGCAATGTTCAAATGATGCAGCAATATCAACAAGGTATAAAAAATTCAAGAGGTCCCTCTCAAAGCTACGGAAACTCTACGAATACACCATCAAGTAATATTGTAAACAGTAATTTTGGAACGCCAGCAAATAAAAACCCACAACCTCCGAATTATCCACAAGGTAGCAATACCCAATATTTTATACCAGGAAACCAAAATGCTCCTATGGATAAAATGCAAATGGTTCCACTTTCCAATATTAATGAGGAGCAGGAGAAAGAATATAAAAAGGCTTTGCAAGCTTCCGAATGGAATTTTAACAACAACATAATGAGGAATCCCAATACTAATGTGGAAACAACCCAAAAAGCTCAAGATTTTATGGATTTACGTAATGTGAACTTTTCAAATGGAATGAATTTCCACTATCCTCCATATATGAACAAAAAAGCTGCTGAAATGAATCAACAGCCAAGACCAATTGTTCCTAATAGTCAAGTTAATTTAGACATGTACAATAATTTACGTGTTTCTACCGAGGTAGACACTACCATAACTAAAAAGAAACCTTCAGGAAAACCAAAAGGAAGACCTAAAAAGACTGAGAACTTGAAAGAAAACCCTATAAAAAAACAAACTAAACAAAAAAAATCCTCACTTCCATCAAGCACCAAGACTTCCTCAATTTTAGGAAAAGAAGTTTACTTGGAAGATTTGGGTGATACTGGAATAGTTTTTCAAAAAGAACGTAAGCTTTTAAAAGAAACATCTTCTGAAAATAAACACATCCACAGCCAGTTTCAACATTCCTTCAACGAAAGTGGTCATATACAAGCAAACCAAGTTTCTGAAGAAGCAGGAAATACAGGAACTAGCATAGAGTTTTTTGGAAACGATAATTTCAAGGACATTTATAGCATGGTATCAACCTCTGGAAACATTTTAAAAACAGAGAAGAACGGTAAACATGACATGGTTAATACACTAATACATGATGATTTTGGAATGCATTTTCCACCATTGCAGAGTGATTCTAATAAGCTGATTGCAGAAGACACAAATCATCAAGACCTTTTGGATAGTTTCCTTATGGAAGAAATCTCAGGTGTAAGCAATAAAAATGAGAAGGAATCAAAAAAGAATACAACTAATTTTGGGAATGGTTTAAATTTCAATTTAAACAACCAAGGTCGTTGATAATTTTTTTTTTCTTTGAGTATTGTCGTATAGATTGTGGTTTGTATATACAAAATATTATAGATTAGTTTATTAAAAAAACAAATTCATATGAATATTTTAATAACATCATAATATAAGTAATAAATATAGAATGTTTTAATTTTATTTTTCTTTAGTTTAAATGAATATTTGTATTACCTTTTTTTTTTTTAAGTTTATTGTCTACCAACGATATGAACCTTGATCCAATCACAAGCAATCAAGAATCTGGTTCTCCAGGTAACAGCCATGGCTAAGTAAGCACCTTGCCAGACCTTGAAAGAAAGGAAGGAATCACCTAACTTGAATCCAATCTTCTTTGATAACTTGATGTCATTAATAGCAGCTTCACCACCAATGTAACATAAAGCACCTTGGTTGAAGTATTCAAAGTCTTGAATGGTCTTGGCCAAACTAGCCTTGACAGCTTCGTTATCTGTGTTGTCAATGATATGTCTAGTTTCTAAAACCTTGGCTAAGTATTCACCTTCTTGATGAGCAACTTGGGCAGTTGGGACTAAACCCTTGTGGAAAGTACAGTCACCTAAGGCGTAGATGGAACCTTCAGCACCTAATAATTCTAATTTTTGATTGATTAATAAACCTCTTCTGTTGTTTTGGGTTTCTGGTAACTTGTTCATCAAGTTAGCAGTAACTGGTCTGGTACCGTTACCAGTAGCCCAGATTAAAATACCAAAGTTCATGTCAACTAATTCTTGAGTCTTGCTGTCCTTAACAGTGATAGTGTTACCAACAACCTTTTGGGCCATAGCATTCAATTTCAAAGCAACACCGTTTTTCTTTAAGTGGTCTTGAGCAAGGGTGTACATCTTTTGGTCAAACATACCTAAGATGTTACCTAAACCTTCAACTAAGTGGATTTGACAATCAGCAGCTAATTCAGGGTTCCACTTGGCAACTTCTTCGGAAACATAGTCTTGTAATTCAGCAGCAGTTTCAACACCAGTTGGACCACCACCAACAACGATCATGGATAATAAGTCTTTTCTTTCTTGAGAGCCAGCAGGTAATTCAGTAGCCTTTTGTAAGTTTTCCTTTAATTTAGCCTTCAAGATAACAGCATCATTGGCTTCTTTCATGAATAAGGCGTTTTCATAGACACCTGGGATACCAAAGGTGTTTGGTTGAGCACCAACAGAGAAGACCAAAATATCATAGTCAACGGCTTTATCACCTTCAACAATGACTTTTTTGTTTTCAGGGTCAACATCTAAGGCTTCCTTTTGTAAGAAAGTAACTCTTCCAGAACCTTGTCTGATTAAAGTAGAAACGTCTTCCTTAATGGATTCGACAGCAACAGTGGAAACAGGAGCAGAAGGCAATAATGGGGTGAATAAGAAGTGATCTCTTGGAGAGATAATAGTGATGTCGTACAAGGAAGTATCAATAGACTTCAATAAGGTGATACTGGCCCAACCGGTACCTAAAATGACCAATTTCTTTTTGTTGGAATTGGCATCAACAACAGGTAAAGCAGATGGATGTTGTTCCTTGTAAAGACCGTAGATACCATAACCTACAGCGGCTGTGGCAGCTAATAAGGAACCGTAGAAAATTGGCTTGAAAATTGAGGTTTTCTTAACTGGGGCAACAACCTTTGGTGCTGTGGATTGGAATCTCTTGGATAAGATGGTGGAGTTTTGTTTAAGAACATTGAAAGTTCTCATTCTAGATGTAAACATTTTTTATTATTTGAAACAAGAGCAAATACTATATAGATTGAGGGAAAAAAAAATCCTTTTAGATTATATGTTTAGATCTGAATGGTCTTTCACTTACTGTTTTTGTGTAATCAAAGTATGAATAAAAACATTCTGTTAGATGTACACAAAAAAACGTTCCTGAAGGGATTTAGCGGTAAAAAGAAATTGTGCCGATATTCTTACTGTATATATGAGAGAGAAAATTTTTTTTTTCCTTTTTTGGAGCATTCCACCGGATTAAGTAAAAAAATAAATTGAATATTTTTTCTAAGAGCAAACATTAAATATATTGGATAGGAAATAACGTGTTTAAGAAGAAATGTGATTATAGAGTGGGGGGAATGAATAACAAGAATTGGATGAAGGGGAATTTTTTTTTTGTCAGTGTATAGGGATTTAAACTCCGTGCTTGTGAGTTTCAAAAAGGGTTAACCACTACTCTTGAAGTTTAGGCAGTTTTTTTGCAGACCTTTGATGCTATGAGCAGAAAGAAGCTTCTACGCTACTAGTCAAGAGGTGATATTAAGCATAATTATCAGTAAACTTGATGGGATTTTGCCAGTTTCGACAACATTTCTCCAGTTTTGAAGATTGTGCCTGAAGAAATGATTTCTCAGTTTAATTCGTCTTATACTTAATTCATTCTGGAGAGTGTACGGCATAAATACTATGTTTCATTATTGATTAAAGCACGCTTCTAACGAAACAGTTTTTTTTTATACCGATGGGATTATTCTGAATATTGAATAAAAAAAAATTTGAATAAACCGTTATTTCCGATATTCGTCTATAAATTCTACTTACTGATGAACTAGGGGTATATATGCATTAGAATAGCTTGTGAATATAGCATAGACGCTTTTTATGCTACTTTGGGTATGTTGTTTTCTATAGAAAGCCTTAATAAAACAACTTTTTCACTAGATCAATTAGTTATAAAAACAAGCAGAAGAGTCATTTTCTCTTAAAAAATTCCCTTTGTTTAAACGAAATGTCATCTTCTTTTAATCCTACCTAATAAGTTTTCTTCTCCTTACTTGTTAAAAATACATGATTATCATTAATTGTACTTTTTTAAAAAACAATGTATTTTTTCGTTATTCTTTAAAATTAATACTTTTAGAAAAAAACATGGTTCAATGTGATTATTTTCAGTATTTGCACGTGACATACAACTAGACATATCTGTTCTTTAAAACATTTACAACATTCAAATCTTGTGGGATTAATCCTCCAATATGTATATAATAATAATAAAAAAAAAAAAAACAAACTAACATCAAATAAAAAAATACAGAAAACCATTTTTATTTTTCTTGATTAATTCAATTATCATCTATTTATAAACCATCTTCGTAGTTGAAATATGAAGGTTCAAAGAACCAAACTCTTACGGTACCATCTTCACCACCACTGGTAAAACTAGTACCTTGAGGAGAAACAGCTATGTTATTTACTGGACCGAAATGACCTTTGAAGGCACTTAATTCTTGATTGAAAATCTTATGCAGTAATTTAATTTCGAAACCACCATGTTTGGAATCAGTGGTAGTGACATCTTTGGCATTTTGACCACCTGCAATCAAAACGTAGTTCTTTAATGGAGTGATGGCGGCAGTATTCAAAGGATGCATATTTTCATAGGACTTCATGACTTTCAAAGTTTCAACATCAATCAACTTGGAGAATCTATCTCTGGAAGCAGTTATTAGGTATGTTTTATCTTGGGAGAATTGGATATCTCTTATAATATTTTTATGAATACGGGTCATTTCTCTTTTTGTATAATCTCCTTTTAATACGGCATCAAAGTCGTATCTTAATAAATGACCATCATCGGTAGTGGCAAATAAGTATTTATCTTGGAAACTGAAACCCATTCTTGCAAATCCTTTTAAGTCTTTGGCTTCATCTTCTGGAGTCTTCAAAATTTGGTGGATAGGTTCATCACTTAAAAGACCTGTGTTTTTATCGTATTTGAAAATTTGGATAGAACTTTTATAAGCCATAACTGGTTGAATAGAAATGGCTACGTATTGGGAATCATTACTCATAACCATATCGGCTGGTAAACCACTTTCGATGGTTTGCAAACAATCACCGTTTTCCAAAGACCAGGTCTTTAAGGAAAAATCACCTGAACCAGTGACCATGAACTTGGAGTCATCAGAAGCACACATGGCTGGAACAGCACCTTGATGGCCTTCTAAAGAACCTAATAATTCACCGGTAATTGAGTTCCAAATGGCTATTTTACCACCTGCATCTGCAGTGAATAACAAGTCACCTTCACGGTTGTACTTGACTGAGTTCATATTTCTTTGATGACAAATTAAATTTAACACTCTCATTTCTTTGTTGTTTTTTTTGAGTTATATGTAGGATTTGGTGTGTTGTTTAGGGGGTTATAGTCTAATGATTTATGTTTGATAACCTGTGTGTTTTGATTGACGAGAAAAGTGGATTCAAATTGAAAATTTTTCATAGTGCTAATGAAAAAAAAAAGAAAAAAAACTGTTACAATCTTTGACTAAGTGCTACAGCGTATTTTACACTCGCTTTTTGGCATAACACACTGGCCCACCAAAAAAAAAAAAAGCAATTTTTTTAAATCCGCCAAATTAATAAAGGCACGTGACACATTCAAGTCATTACTGCTAGAAATCATGTTTTAATCAACTTCAAAGATTATACAGTAAACGGAAACATAGGTTAAGATGTACAAAAATCAGTGTATTTTAAGTGCTTCTTGAAAAAAAAATAAGGTAATTACTGATAATCACTAAATGTTTAATCATATGATCAAGCTAAAATACCTGTTTCTCCATAATTCCATACGTTACTTTCTATACTGTTTTTTTTTTTGTGTGTTATCAGTTTCTTATCAGAAACACCTGATAGCCTGCAAATTTCTCTTATAAGCATAAAGAGACCAAAAAAAACAACAACACCCGAGCATATACCCTTATGATTAGCAAAATCTGTATAGTCATAAAACTAGGCGTAGCCTTCATATTGACAGTCATAGCATTCATTACTTTAAGTCCATTTGTTTTTATACAAGGGTTCTTATCTGTGTTTATAATGATATTTGGATTTTTCAATAACGTAAACATAGAAATATCTACAAAAATATATAATTTTCAAGTGAATCTCATCACAGGTTTATTAAGTGGGGTTTCCTTTTGATCACTTTTTATTTATTCATCGCAACCTTTTAAGTAAGTTTCATATTTTTCTAAATCCAAAACAGCTTCTTCTGATTGTTCTTCAAGAACCTTGACCTTTAATAACCAAGCATCACCCATGGCATCCTCACTGACCAATTGTGGCTTATCGTTCAAAACATCCATGTTATTTTCCAAAACTTCGATTTTGTATGGGGTATAGATCTCATTGGAGGATTTGACGGATTCAACAGATCCGATGGATTCACCAGCTTCAATTACTTCTTCAACATCACTTAATTCAACATATGTGACATCACCCATGTGGTTGGCAGCGTATTGAGTTATTCCCAAGTATCCGATCTTGGATTCCTTGTTGAATGCTAACCATTCATGGGAAGAGGTGTATATGATGTTGTTAATACCTGCGGATTCAGGTAATTTAGCCAAGTTTACAATATTAACCTTGTTGGCACAGTTGGATTGATATCTGACAAAGTTGAAAGCAGATAGCTTAGATTGTTGTTTCAATAAGTTCAATGGCTTGAATGTAGTTAATCTGAACATTTTATTATTATTTTATATATTAAGTTTAGTCAACGAGATCCTTGGTGTTTTTTGTTTTTTTTTTTGAAAAATTCAAGAGAAATGTCGTAAACGGTTGTTTTCCTATAATAATACAATCTCAATCAAAGTAAGTCAAGTAGAATCTCATGATATATGATATATCACCAAGTGCTTATATACCAAGATGTTGTAGTAACGAGGAGAGAAAAAAAAAATTCAATAGAAATCGTGTTATTTTTTCATGGCTTATAATTTTTGCTTAGGGGGGGTGGACTTATTTCACCGAACTTCAGTTTTTATATGTGTTATATATTTTTTTTTGAGAACTTCTCGTAAGAATGTGTCCAATTTCTTACAGCGACTTCGCTTAGACTTATCCATATACAGACATTGGTTCAGGAAGTTTGCTTATATTATAAGTTTTTATTTTATTTTTTTACAGTTTTAATCTGATCATATCATTTCCATTAATGATTCTAAGTTTTAACTCCGTCTCTAACATTATGGATAATCCTTTTGATTTGGAACAAAAAAACAAAATAAAAGAAAAGCAAAACCATCGATTCGATTTTTTTTTTTTTTTCATGCAATAAAACAAAGGTATTTCAATCCAGCTTTAACGACTATGTTAATTATGTTACAATCAGTTCTCATTAAAATACAAGCATTCAATTGCTGAAGAGGGACTGTGTGTGATCGGATTTTAAGATGTTTTCTATAAACAGTCACGTGAAATTCCACGTAGCATTTTCAATTTTTTTTTTTTTAGCCCACGCTTTTTGTTCACACGGTTGTTTTTCACTAACTAGCAAAAAAAAAAATTAATGCACTCTATATTTACACTTGAACACGTAACTTGTTGACATACATTATTCTCAACGTTAATACCATAGATAATAAAAACATCATGCAATTAGTTAAATTATTTTGTGCTTTAAATCTGCTATCTATTGCATCCAACTTTTTAGTTAGTGCTGAGGCAATTGCCAAAGATGTTAGCTTGATTTTAGTCAAACAAAATAATAAACACACTGATTTGTTAAATAAACCTCGTAACTTAGACTTCACATTACCTGATGATGATGAATTATTGAAACTAATAGTTGAAAGTGACTCTGAATATTCTTTTACATCTTTGATTATCAGCACTAATGAACATAAAGTTGAGCAACCATACGCTTTGAAAATTAATAACAAGAAACTGTTAGAAAACTCAAAAGAAGACTCTAAATCTGATTCTTTCATTTACGAATGGTCTTTGCAAATAAGTCAATTACCTAAGACTTTCTTATACTACGCATTTGAAAAAGAACAAACCATTAATGTTGATTTGATTTTGAAGAAAGACTCTGAATTACTAAAAAGACAAAACATCTTCAACATAGATTTAAAGAAAGATGAAGACTTTTTAGTTGATTTCAAAAAAATTGGAAGCATCAATAAAGGTATTTTCTCTGATTTCAAAAGTAAACCGATTATAAACTACTTATTTAGAGCCGCTAACCAAGAAGCTCGTGAAGAAGTTGTTGTTATTTTTTCTATTTTCATAGTCTTAGCAGCCTTCTTTACTATCATGATATCTTTCAAGCAAATTGCTGAATCTGAAACCAAGGTTGTTACTTTGAAGAAAAAGTGTGGTACTCTTTCATACATTTCAATGTTTTTGATTGGTGTTATCGCCACTGAGTATTTTTTTTTACAATACTATTTGGACAATCTATCCATTTTTGGACTATTGAAGTACGCATTATCTTCAATTGCCTTTACAATTGTAACCGGTGTTAAAATGTCAAAGAGATTATTTTAAATCATATATATATCTATGTTATAGCTCAAACACTTATAGAAACTATTCATCTATATCTTCATACAAATTAAACATCTTTTGAAAGCCTTTAGATAAACTATCATAGTGTATATGATACAATACTTTTCCTTCTATCAATCCAATAGGCACAAACCCGTAACTTCTTGAATCCACACTGAAATTAGGATTGTCACCAGTTACCCAAACATGGCCCTTGGGTACTCTTATAAATTTATTTTCAAATTCCTCATTTAAGAGATAATTATCATCAAGCTGTTTGACTCCATATTCAATTTCCTGCTTTGTATATGTTTCGTTATTTTCCTTCTTTTCTTTCACTTGATAAGCCACACTAGCCAATTTTGATCCCGAAGTAGGCTCAAACATTATAACATCTCCTTCTTTTGCCATAATACGCTTACACACTCTATATGTTTCATCTGTTGGTTTCTTCAACACCACAACATCACCAACTTTGAGCATGTCAGGAACACTGAATTGTCTGAGTAGACCTTGTTTTTTGGTGTTGTATTCTTCAGTATAAGGCTCGTATCCCTGTTTGATCAAACTCTTCAAAGCCTTGATATCAGTCTTACTCAAGTCGTTTTGTTCACACAATTCAACCATGTCTTTAATCTTTTCATTCATACTCTTCTTTTCTTTAGATTGTAAACTAAACTTCCAAATCAATATCCAATCATTTTTTGGCTCTAGTGTGGGCAGCATCGATTCACCTTTTGATGGATTCAATGATATAACATGTTGATGAACCAGTTGAATTGCACATAACGCACTTATTGTTTTAATAGCTTTCTTGTAGCTGTCCTTCATCTATTAATTTCTTAGTATTTTGGTTTTGAATAATTCGTTTTATTGATGAGATTAGAAGGCTAAAAAAAAAAAAAAAAATTATAACTTTTGTTTATAGCGTGAACTAATAGTGGTAAATCCGGATACTACTTGATCAAAAACAAAATAATTGTATAATCATAACTCATCATGTATGCCGCATTGCCAATGCTCTTTTAATACTTGACTAATCTTATTGAAATGACTGTAAATGTATATCTCTCCGTGGGTACCTGTTATTAAAAACTTTAAAAGGCTTTTTGATTGGTATACCTCCATTTTATTCATCGGAAGGTTGTTGTTTTCTTGGCCACTTGGACTGCTCATAACACCAAATATAGGTAATATGACATTTTTTGGCCTAAAGTAAATATCTGAAGCTGTTTTTATAGTCAAAAACTTGAGATTGATAATATCATTTTGTTGAAATTTGAATGGATCTTTTATGCTAAAATTTTCTTGACTTTTGTAAGGATATTCCATTTCCAAGGATTTCCAAAATTGTTGAAGTAAGTAATTTTGTTGTTTAAAAAGCCACTTACGAGTATTGATCATTTGTTTGATATTAATTTCTCCATCATAGTTTCTAAATTGGCTGTAAAGCTTGTTTATTAGAAAAAAATCTTTAATTTTCAACAGATCTGTATGTTTTGTTGAACAAAACTGAACATTGTAAATATTCTTTTTAAGAATTTTCTTGTTTAAATAAAAAAAATACTTGTAGAAGTTTATGGTTAATTTAACATTTTTATAATTTGATTTCAAAAAAGTTTGTGAGTTAATTTTAAAAAATGGATCATCATTTGAACAAGAAGTGGTATGATTGAAAGTAAAATCATTTGAATAGTTGTTTAAAAATAATAGCAACGGCAGATTTAAAGAATTTATAACATCACTTAAGGAGTCCTGATTTACTTTAATAAAATTTACTAGTTCTACAATCCCATCATTTAAATAGCTATCAATAATATCAGTATTTCCCTCTTCAAACAAATCATTGTCAAAATCAGGCAAATTAAAATGCCAATATTTAGAGTTGATATGTGCTAAAATTTGAGTTATCTTTATTTTAAAACGGGTATCGACTAAGTTCGACTCCAAATACTTTCCGTAATCAAAATCCATGTTCAAAACTTTTATAAAAGGATACTCTTGAATGAAATAAAACATTAAATTCGTTGTTTCTAAAGAATTGAATCCTTTGAAAAAAATTGCATATTGCATTTCAGAACTATTTTTGTTATTTAATCTAATTTTATACCCATGCGTTATCTTGTTCAATAGTTTAAAATACTTGTTGGCTCCAAAATCAAAACCATTGGTCAAGCCAATTATTAATGACATGTTATACTTTTACTTGGATTCAATTTGGAGATTCATAAACAGTTTTAAATTGTTTTTTTTTTTTTGAACATAATTTACAAACATGTCTATAAATGTTTTTGAACATATTTCATTCATAATATTAATTTGTGTTCACATTTTCCTTTGTATAAGTCATATTAATTAATTAAAAAGATGCTCATTTCCTTATTGGGAAGGAGTCATGTGACTGAGGTCAATTATTTTGAATTATTTCTTTATAGTTGCTTATATCCGACAAGCAATATATGTGTATTCTTTTTTCAGGTTTTCAAATGTTATCTCATCATTGTATAGACATTAAAAACCATCCAGCAAGAAACCATCAATTTCATCAACCAAAATGGCTGTAAAGAAAGCACAGAAAAAACCAAGATATAAAAAGAAAGAAATAAAAATAAGTGAGATAACACAAAAAAAACTCAATAGATTAAATAAAAGACTACATAAAAGAAATCTATTACAACATGAGTTAATTGAAAGGAAGAAGTTTTCTACTTCACGATTTCCACCAAAAAACTCGGAGGTTAAGCACTTTTTGAAACCTTTAGACGAACAAAAGCACATTCTTGATGATTTACTGCATGTTCAACGAACTACCAATTTAAATTCGGATATACTTTTGAAGAAGCTATCGTTTCCACCTACTTGTAAAGCATTTGTGATCAATGGAGAATGTACGCCTGATTGTAGAAAGAAACATGATTTACAACTAAGATATTTTTATTTAAACAAGTTTAAAGTGATATTGAATCAAATACAGAAACACTTTTATCATATAAAAGGAGAAAAAGAAGCCAAAGGTGAAGTTAGATTCAGTGATAAAACAGAAAAATACGGATTTGTTAGTCTTTTTGCTGAATACTACAAAGATATAAAAAATTTAATATACGATTACGAAATGAAAGTGGATGAGTTTAAAAGAACTTATTATAAGGAAGATGAATCTACCAACAATTTGGAGGAGAATTTGTCTTTGGAGGATATAATAAAAAATATAAACAACAAAATAAAACAAGCTTCGAGAAATAACAAGATCTTTAGAAGCTTCAAGAACACTTTGCATTCGTACAATGATAAATCATCAAATAAACTAACAAACTATACTCTTTATAATAATGTCAGTAAAAATGATATAAAGACTAAAGAACACGCATTGCAAATAAACCGCATACTAGATATGCTAGTAACCAAGAAGAAATCCCCTAGTAACTCCTCGAAAAAAGACAAAGATAAAAGTTCGACTTTTGGGTTAAGTTCCAGTGAGAGTGGCTACCAAAAGCCGACAAATAAACACGGTTTCTTTCTATGTAATGATTGTGGATTCAGTATAAGTATCAAGGACAATGAAATGAGACTACAAAAACATTTCAATGGTAGAACGCACATGAGATATGTGAATATATGGAACGAGTTTGCTAGAATAACGTACATCTTCCAGATTTTGAAAATTGATCCAAATTTGAACAACTACTCTGAAAAACCACATGAGAGTAATAAAGCTACAAATGGATATGTAAGACGGAATAACAGAACCAAAAATTATGATGAAAGAGATGAATACAAGAAACCAGAGTTTTTCAAAAATAAGAAAATGAAATATTACTACGACGATATAGTCGAAGAAGATTTGAAGCAACAAAGGCAAAACGAACCTGCAGCACTTCCTGAGATATCTATTTATTCACAACAACCTCTGGAAAATAAACAGCCTAGTAAGCCAGATACATCTTCACAAAGAAGAGTGCTGATGCCTACTCTAGAGTATTGATTAAGAATGTATATATTTTCCATCGGATTTAATGATTACGCTACCAAATATGATTATTTCTTTTCTTTTTTTTTTTTTTATTTTTTCAAATTTTTCTTTCGCCTCAATTTTTGAATCGTAACCCTTGTGTTTATAATTATATTTTTAAAAGTACAATTTATGGCTAGTTCTCAATAGAGTTCTAAGAGTAGTGATTACAAAACCAACGAAGTATATATAGGACAAGCCATTTGCCAATTAGGATAAAGTTATGTTTTCATCAAGTCTTTCTGGCAGTAAACCAGCAACAGGTGGGTTATTCGGACAATCTACCCAACCACAACAACAAGTTTCTCAATTTGGAACAACTGTAACCAATAACAACAATAACAACACTGGTGGATTATTTGGTAACACAAACAATGGGACCAACAACACAGGAAGTACCTTAGGTGGTGGATTATTTGGAAACAAGCCATCAACAACAAGTGGTGGTTTGTTTGGTAACAACAATACCACTTCTGGTACAACTGGCGGGTTGTTTGGTAACAGCAACAACAATACCACTTCTGGTACAACTGGTGGATTATTTGGTAACAGCAACAACAATACCACTTCTGGTACAACTGGTGGATTATTTGGTAACAATAACACCAACAACACTACAAACACAGGTGGGTTGTTTGGTAGTAGCAACAACAACACCGCAAACACAGGTGGTTTATTTGGCAACAACAATAACAACTTGTATGGCCAAAACCAACAATCTCAACAACAAAACACCATGCAACCCCAAATATTAGCTCAAAAAAGACAAAGAAAACTTATATTTGATCAGCCTAGATTATTGCCTTCCTGGACCAAGTTACCTGATGACTCTAATGAACCTACTAGAGAAGTCATCAAAAGATTAACTAACTTAGGTGATGAGGACGAAAATAAAAATAGTAATATGGAAGACAGCGATTCTGACATTGAACTTGAAGAAGATATCTTTGGGAACGTTGGATTTGGAAAAGTAAAGAAAACTGGAAGTAAGAGATTAATGAATAAAAGTAATTTGTCTGTTTTGGATATCGACAGCGAATCTCCAAATTTGAAACAAGCAAAAATACTAGGAAATAACAACACTGATATCCCACCAATGAAGTCTTTGTATGATATTGAAAAGGAGTTAGAGATCGATAGCAAAATACAACAAAGAAGATCTAACCATACATTTGTTGACCAAGAAATTACTCAGAAAGTTGATCAAAGCTCTAAAGATTTCAATTCTATAAACATTTTTGATAGATCTGATAATAAAACACAATTGAATACCAACACTGAGAATGAAAATATTACCACTGATGCTGATCTATATTCTTGTATTATATTCGGATATCCTGAAAACATAGCAACACAAGTAATAAGCCATTTCAACAAGTATGGTGAGATTCTTGAAGATTTCCCATTCTTGACAAAAACTAAAAAACATCACAACAAAGTATCAATACAAACAGGCGACTCTTGGTGTAAGATCACCTACGACAACAAAGTCTCATATACACGTGCATTGAAGGAAAACGGAACACAATATTCAGGATATGTAATTGGTTGTATACCTTTCAAAAAGGCACAAACAGAAAACAACACAGAGAAGGGATACACTGAAAGTGTCTCAAATGTTGAAAGTCAAGAAGTTCAACAAGATGGTCTTCTAAAGGGAGATATTTTCCAAAAAGGTGGTGTTACTTCAATGATAGAAAAACATTTGAAGAATGAAAGAAAACTCAATGAATCTGGTAATAAAATCACTGTCAAATTGAACGAAATGTTGTTTGGATTTGGTAATGGGGAGAAAGAATTATAGTATTGAAGATTGTAGTTAATTTGTATTTATCTTTATTTGTATATTTTTCAATCATAGTAAAACTTTATAGTTCAAAAAAAAAAAAAAAGAGTTAGATATTGTGTGTTTTCTTCACCAATTGTACAATTAGTGAAGTCAAAAGTTGACAATATCTTCTTAATTCTGTTTTGTTCAAAAATTACTACCAAAAGAATTCGAATATACACATTAAAACGTGACTTGCCATTTTATATATATATAGCTGTTTTCTATTGAAACCAGACCCCCAAGTACAAAAAATTGCCGTTTTCAGTAATATCAATCCCTTATTAGTTAAATTGTAGGAATTTTAAAAAGACGAAAAAAGTTTCACCTATTTGTTTTAAAGGCTTGCCAAAGATATAAGTGAAATAAACCAAAAAAACTGTTAAAATCACTTTATATTTAAAAATTCATAATGCTTAACAATGATTATTCTGATTACGAAGACATAACTGAAATGGTTATAGAGCCATACGCCAATATGTTATACAAAAGCAAAACGCTTCAGGACAAAAAAGAGGTAGATGAGACTATATCTGCCATTAAAGTCAATTCAAATCAAGAACTGAATGTTGAAGGACACCTTAACTACATATTATACTTTCTAATCTCAAACAATAAGCTACATAAGAACTTCCAATCAATGGATGCCATCGCTCCTTGGATATTATACTGGTTAATATGTGGACTAATGGTATTGAAAGACCCACCTGTATCCATAGACTCGGGCATGTCTATGGAAATAATTTTAAAGAAGATAAAACAAGAAACATTGCTAAAATTAAGGAAGTTTCAATATAATGTATCAACACATTTAGAACAGGATGAGAGTGAATATTTGAATTCTGGATTTGCAGGTGCCTTTGTTCAAATTCCACATTTAGCCCCAACTTTTTCTTCCATTTTGACTTTGAAACTGACTGACAACCTAGAAGAGTTTGATTTTACACATATGAAACAATGGTTCAATGATTTATTGTGTAGAGATGAGCATACTGGTAAATATGAACTTAAAACATCACATCCTTTTGGTGAGTTTGATGCTAGATCATTTTATTGCTTACTAGTGTCAGCCAAGATGTGTGGCATCGATTTGGGAATTGATTATCTGGAAATTTTATGGAACTTATTGATTAACTCCCAATCTGATTTGGAAGGTGGATTGAATGGCCATGACAAAGAACAAGAATCACATGGAGCTTATGCCTTTTGTACTTTGAGCTCTATAATCATAGTTTTAGATCAACTAAGAGTGCTCAAACCGGAAACATATAAAGAAAAAAGAATACATGACTTCATAAACATTGAAAAATTCATTGATTGGCTGGCTCACAGACAAGATCAGCTAAATGGTGGGCTAAGTGGAAGACACAATAAACTAGTCGATGGCTGCTATGCTTATTGGGTAGGTGCTTGTGGAGCTATTCTAAAAATTTACGGATATGTCAATCCTATCAACATGCCAATGCTTAAATCATACATTGTCAATTACTGTCAAGATAACGCTGAAAACGAACCCGGTTTGAGAGATAAACCCGGAATGAATGCAGATTTTTACCATACAAACTACATACTGATGGGGTTGTCTCTTTGCGAGTACGAGAACGATATTTACTTGCCAGATATGTATTCTGATGCTATGAATATTAAGTGTAATGACATAAAAGGAAAACAGCTTTATGGAGTTAACCCAGTGTATGGACTACCAACGTATATATTGAATTGATTTAACTCGGGGTTTAGCGCATTAACTCTCATCGAAATGATACGCGCTTCTAACAGGAAAACTCTCCCCCGCAAAAAAAAAAAACAAAAAAGCAACATATATATTGGACTGTTTATTATTATTAATTGAGCCAACTACATCTTTTTACCACAGTTTCAATCATCTATTTATTTTTGGTAAATATATAACCAAACGACACTACTGACTGTATTATCAAATTTGAATTGAACTTGGTCTGGTTGTGAAAAAAACAAAACAAATTATTTATATAAAGAGCCTGAAAAAGCATGTCTAGGCACAATCCCGAGTCTCTCAAGGACTTGAAAAACATAAAGTGTTTGGTAGGCTCTGTTTTAATATCACTTGGGTCAGGTACTGTTTACTGCTATTCATACTATAACTCACAACTTTTGGAAAACTGTAAAATTCCCATAGATAAAATATCACAACTTTCGCTATCTTTATCCATAGGATCTGCACTTCTAGGGTTGGTAGTAGGTCCTATGATTGACAACTTGGGATGCAACTTTATGTCCTATTTAGGTGGTATAGAAACTTTTCTAGGGTACTTCATTATTCTGAGTAATTATAAAAAAAGAGCAAATGCCAGCGTGACATTAATTTGTCTGGCCTTGGCCATGGTCGGTATGGGCTCAATTTGTGGATTTTACTCCTGCATAAAGTGTGTTACTTATAACTTTCCTAATTCCAGAGGATTTGCTGGTTCAATTCCTGTTTCTTGTTATGCATTATCATCATTGGTATTTAGTACTTTCTTCAAATATACAGTCAAAAATGACATTGAAAAAGTATTCCAAATTTTTATGATTGCTTGTTCTGTAATGATATGTATTGGAGGATCCATGATTTTTATGAGAGATTACGAGTCATTAAGCACTAAAAGTGAAGACATTGTAACCAAATCTCAAAAAATTACTGAGGATAATTCACTGAACTCAGTCTTAACCTCTGATAACAATATTACAAAACCAATGGCCATAAAAAATACTTCAAAAAGAAACGAATCTTTTTCAAACAAACTGCAAGGCTCATTGGCTTTTTGGGGTGCAGGTAAGATAAGAGAAACTCCTGACTCTGTGTTTGAAAATTCCCAAATGTCCCAGTTAGATACTGATGGCCGTAGAACAAGTTTTAATGATTTGACAGGAAAAGCAAGACGGGAATCAACTCAATCCAATTTGCTTAACTCAACCACTTCAAGTCCTTTGTTAATGCACACTAGGGTACCATCTCAAAACCATGTATCAAAAAATAATGTTAATTTTAACGATAATGTTGAAGAATTTGATTTAAATATGTCTAATCACGAAAGCATAAGTCCAATAGATGAGGCTGTGGCAGTCAAACCAACAAAAACACAAATTATTCAGCACTCCTCAACCAGAGGATTATCTTTATATTCTTCCCTAACAAGTACTAAGTTTATAGGCTATTATTTGACACTAGCTCTTTTACAAGGTATTGGTCAAACTTACATATATTCTGTTGGGTTCATAGTGCCTTTGCTATTTGCCGGAGAAGACCTAACAAATGTAGAAGTAACACCTGCTTCAGTTCAATCTGTTCAAGTATCTTTGATAGCTATTTGCAGTTTTATGGGAAGATTGTTATCTGGTCCTTTATCTGATCGATTAGTAATGAAGAAAACTCAAAGAAAATGGAATATCATTATAGCTTCGTTCTTACTATGCTTAGGGTCCTATGTGATCTCACATTTTGATGGTCATACCTTAGCAGCAAAAATCCATTACTTGAATACATGTTCATGCATTTTAGCGTTTGGATTTGGAATGGTATTTGGTACCTATCCTGCTTTGATTGTTGATGCTTTTGGAACCGAGCTATTTTCTTCTTTGTGGGGGATTGTAACCACTGGTGGTTTGGTAACTGTGAAGATATTTAGTAAGCTATTAAGTATTGATTTAGATAAGGATAACTGTGAAGCATTGGGTAACAAATGTGTATTAAAAACGTTTTCTATTACATTATTACTGTCTTTGGTAGCTATGGCCATGACAGGTTGCATGATATTTACAAAATTCCAAAAAAGAAAAGAAAGAATAAGCAGATATCACTATACTAATTCATATTGAAAAAAAAAAACAAAAAAAAAAGAGAGAGATTATCAAATTGTTATATATTTATTGTTTAAACTCTAGTATGTTGAACATCATAGATTTGTCCACCATTATTGATTAATTGTAAAGCAACTTCTTCTGGTAATTCATTACCATATTGATCTAAGAATTTCTTAGGTCCTTTGTTATTCATTATGTCAGCTATTTCTGGCTTGACTGCTTGTTCAGCAATGTGTGCTGGTGGTGGAACATTTACATTTGGCTCACCAGTACCAGCAGCTTTAATGGTATCTTCACGTTTCATGATTTTACCACCTCTTTCCTCAATGATCTTTAAAGCTTCCTCTTCAGAAATCTCGTTACCATCTGGGCCAACAAATCTTTTCTTACCACTGTTGTGTTGAATGTCTTCAAGACCAACTTCAACAGCACCTTCAGTGGAGAAAACATTTTCACCTTCTGGTCTGGCTTCCATTGATGACATAGTCAAGTTGTCATAAGATTCCCAGTCATCTAATAAGATGTCACATGAGTAGTCCCATTCTTTTAACCATTTGTTCTTTTGACAAGTGGATTTTAATTGTGGAGTACCGTAGGCAAAGTTCTTGTGAGTTTCAAAGAATTGCAAAGAAGCTCCTAAAATAATAATTATGAAAGAAAGGAAAATCAAAGTCTTTCTCTTGTTTTGGTCAAATTTAGAAGCAAATAAGTTCAATAATTGAGTGAAAGCCATTATTAAGAAGTAGTAGCCTGGCAAATAATGATGCAAAAATAATTGTCTACCCATTAAGAAGAATGGGAAGTAATGTAAAGCCCAACCTAAAATGTATTCGGTAACTTGAACATAGTTGTTAATTTCTTCAGAATCCATTTGAATAGGAATGGATAATTGATACTTGAAAATTTGGATTAATATCATACCAGCAAAGATACAAACAGTAGCAGATGATAACCACCAAGTAACAGCATTACCTAACAAGTAGACTTGTCTGTTATCCTTGGCCCAATAAGAAATACCTCTGGTCAATAAAGGCCAGGTGGTTGGATCGGATTGGTAATAGTGAGTATCAGTGAAACCATTGTTGACAGACCACATTAGTTTGTTGGTTTCCAAAAACTTACCCCAGTAACCTAATCTAGGATAAGAAATAGTTTCAGGAGTTTTGCCATCACCAGTTAAGAATTCATTGGTGTTTAATTCAATTTGCCATAAAGTTAAATGTCCCTTGGCAGAATGAGCACAAGTGACTTCTTGCTGGTTGTTTTCTGGTAAGACAACAGGATGAGAGAATAACAAACAGCCAGTCATAGCATGTCTTAATCTGAACTTAGTTTCAATAGCATTGACGACATCTCTGGATTCACCAGCAGTGGAAGCCTTTTGATCAATTTCAACAATGAAATCATCATTTGGATCACCTTCAAAGTTTTCAAAACCGTAAGCAGATGCTTCATACTGCCAATCAGCTTGAGAAGAAACAGGTGGTTTATGGTCATGGGAGTGAACTCTCTTATGAGTATTAACATGTCTTAATCTGATCTTGTCACCGTTCTTTAATGGTTCAAATTTAGTCAATGGAACAGTAGTTTCATTGTACTTTTCAACTATAAAGTCGTTGTTAGTATCAATGTGAGGATATAAAGTCAATTGTTGTTGTTCAGAACCAGTAGTGTAGAAGATGTCATGGGAATGTAAGTAACCACCTCTGGTGTTGACGTGTTTGATAGAGATGACAGAGCCATAACCAACATTTTTGATAATATCCTTTGGAATAGAGTTACCTTTTAATTCAGCTCTGTATTCGGATGTTAATAAAGAAGCACCGTCTGAATCGTTGACTAAAGTAGCAAAATGAGCTTGGAAGGATAACAAGTAAATGATGACAGGAATACCCAATAATATAGTACCCCACTTGGAAGCGTAGGCAGTAGTTTTGGTTAATGGAGTGCTTAAATCAGAAACCATAAATAATAATCTGATTAAACACAAAACACCAACCCAAGCAATAGTGAATAAACCTACCCACTTGGAAGCTAAACCCAAACCTAAGAAAATACCGGTTAATACTAAGTATTTCAAAGAACCAAAAGAGCTTTCAGAGAAGTTTTGGTACTTCTTGTAATAGTAAGCAGAGAAACTAATAAATAGAATCAAAATAGAATCTAATAAAATGTATCTAGAAATAGTAACAAAGGAATTTTCCCAAATAAAGAATGAAGTACCAAAGACAGCAATCAATGGTTTAACACCAGAAGTTCTTAATGTTAAATACAATAAAACACAACTGATGGAACCACATACAGCTACAAATAATCTCATAGCATAGTATGGAACAGATTGAGGGAAAAAGTCACCAATGTTTTCAAACAAAAAGTCACCTTTAAAACCAGATAAATAACCAACTAATGCAAGGGTCATTTTGGCTAATGGGGGATGAACATCAAAGAAGTAAGTACCAGTAATGTATTTAGCGGCGAATTTACCAAAATGAACTTCATCAAAAACAACAGAATCAGGATAATCCAGGTTTTTCAATCTTATAACAAAAGTTACGGCCAAAATACCAAAGATTAACAAATACTCTAATATCGAGTTTGGTGATCTTAAGTTGTTCAATTTGCTATCGCTGTTGAATTTGGATACACTGACATAAGGTCTTTCTGGACCTTCTTCAACAACAACTTCAATTGAAGCTTTGAAGCTAGGAGATAAAAAATCTGAGCTCAAAATGGAAGAATCACTGGAAATTGTTTCCTTTGGTTCTTCTGCTTGTTTTTTCAAACTCTTTGAAGATTTTTTTGATTTAGGACTCATTTTAACGAAAAGGTAATAAAAATAAAAAGATGTGTTCTTATTTTGGATAAAGTTTATTTTGCAATGAAAAAAGAAAAGCTATCCTAAAGAAGAAAACCAAATATTAGAATTAAAAGACAAATGTGTAGTGGTTTGGTCTATTTAGTTTATGAAATATATTTAAAAAAAAAAAAATCAATTAACCTATTTGCTGGTCTTTTTTTAAAAACTTTCATAAAGTATATAAGTAAACAACAAGTTCAGAATGTTTACGTGTCCCTTCTAGGAAGGGGTTTTTTAAGCATTTTTTTTTTGCAAGGGCGAAAAATATGCTCTTGTGAAAAATTTTTAACAAATTTGAATGTGGCATGTCGGATATAAGGACGCATTACTGACACACGAGATTTGTGTACATTTTTCAGACGCATATTCTGTACGGTGGCAAAAAAAAAACCCACCCCAACTAAAATGAGCTTAAATAGGTAATCTTTAGCTATCTGTTTAGGAAATAAATTAACGACACCAATCAAACAGTATGTCTTATCAGGAACAATACAATCAAGCTTTAACTCTTCTTAAGGATCCATCCAGTGTTGAAAAGTCATTGGAGATTTTATCTACTCTGAACAACGTTCCATATGCTGAGTTTTTGGATACTAATATTAATCAATACAACTCCAGTAAATCTATTACTGAAACTCTAAAAGAAAAGATAATAGTATCTACAGGTGAAGCTTTATGTGAGTTGAAAAGAAATGATGATTTATCCAGACTTATTCTTCATTCCCAAGATGTTATATACGACAACTTCAGAAGTAAACTATCAAAGATCTTAAAGAAGTTAATTGAATTCTTTAAAATTGATAACAGAGATATTGCTTTACAGATTAATACTGTGGATTTAATGATTGATTTTGCCAACTCCAAGCAAAGAAAGTTTTGGGCCAACACTTTATTGATTGAATCTGCTTACTTAGAATTTCAAAATAAAAACTATAAGAAATCTCTTGAAATTTTACAAGTGGATTTGATCTCCAGTTTCAAGAAATTAGATGATAAAGCTTCTTTAATTGATTTATACATTTTAGAGTTTAAAAACTACTACCAATTGAAGAACTTTGTCAAAGCTAAGAACTCATTGATTGCATGTAAGACCATCATTCAATCTGTATACGTTAATACCTTGATTACAGCTGAGCTAGATATGCTAAATGGTATCATATTCTGTGAAAACAAGGATTATCAAACTGCTTACTCTTACTTTTACGAATCTTTCAACAGTTACTATGAAGAATATATTAAGTTATTAAATATCAGTAATGACAAAACAAGATCACATAACAGAATCCAACAAGTTAAATTAGCCAAGATTTACGAAATTTTATTATCTTTGTTAAAGTACATGATTTTATGTAAGATAATGGCTAATAAAGTTACTGAAATTGAATCCATATATACCTTGCAAGCTTATAGAGACACCTTTAAGGAAACCAAGGAACTAAACTTCATTAAGGATATTGTCAAGGCATACACTGATAATTCTTTATTAGAGTTCAATAAGATCTTATCTAACAGCACTATCAAAGATGAATTAATCCTAAAACATTTGAATATATTATACGACATGCTATTAACCAATAACTTAATCAAGATTATAGGTCCATTTGACTGTATTGAAATCCAACACATATCCAACCTGATAGGAATGCCATACACAGATATAGAAAACAAGCTATCACAATTGATTTTGGATAACAAAATATACGGTAAATTGAACCAAGATTTAGGTTACTTATACATCTTTGAAGTTCCTAAAGAAGACACCGTATATGAGCAAGGTTCCTTAGTTATCAATGAGTTAAGTCAAATTTTAGATAAGCTATATGAAAAGGCAACTGTTTTACAATAAACAAATAGATTTTTTATTATTTTAGTATAAATATATAAAGAATTTGAAAAAAAAAAAACAAACTTGATTTACATTTTCATTTAATCGATCAAATGCAATGAGAAAAGCTCTTCAGGAGTATAAAACTTGAGTTTACCATTTTCTGCAAACACTTTATCACTGTCGCTGAAATCATTTTTTCGTCCAGCAGCATCACCCACAAAGTATTCGATGTTTGCTTCATCTTCTATATCATTATAAAATTCCTCCAGCATACCGGTGCTTGGTTTTCTATAAGTGTCAAACTTTAATATATTGTTCAGCTTATATTCATCCAATGAATTAAATTGATTAATAAAAAGTTTATGATTTTTGTATTTAACTTGACAATCTTGAATGTCATGGAAATAGTTACTTTCTTCAGCAACTTTGGGCTCATTTAATTTTTTTTTGAGGATTTTATCAAATGAAAATACCTTTTTGTTTGGTTTATTGCTTGCATATAACTTTCTTTCTTTTTCATTTTTAGGCAGAGGATTTTTAAAACTGCAATAGAAAAACACACGTTCTTCGGCTAATTCCTCATAAAAACTTTTCAAAAGTTTCATAACTTTATCTATAATCACAAGTAGCTTTTTGTCTAAATGCTTTTGGGATTCAAGGTTTTCGGTTTTTGTAGAGTTGTATGATGCATTAACACCAAAATTCATTGGTCTTATTCCTCCTTGATTAGAGAAAATTATAATCTTTGATTGTGGGTCCTTCTTTAATATACTCAAAATCAATGAAAACATCGTTTCATGTTGATTATCTGATGTTTTCTTCGGTTTGAACCATTTCCAGTCATCAGCACTCACAGCAAATCGTGATCTTCCTTTGGTTTGGATCAAAGTCCCATCCATATCGAACGCGTAAATTTTATCACTTTTAGTGTGTGTGATGACTTGAGGAATGATCTTAAGAACTTGTGGTTTTAAAGTTATTTGGTAATTCATGATAGAGTGACAATGCTTTGTGGTTGTAAAATCATTTCTTACTCTGATAAGCCAAGCTGACTCTTGGAAAGGTATTATTAATCAAATTTCAGTTTAAAATTTTGTTATTGAAAAAAAAAAAAAATTCAACTTAAGCTCAGAGGTAATATGCGCTGATAAATTAGAATTATATAGTTAAAACTATTAGAAAATTACTCACTGTATTCACCTAAACAAACAACAGTCGCTTTAACAACACCAATCAATGTCAGAACCAAAGAAACTTACTTTTGGGAGACGTACATGGAATAGAGAAGAGTACAAATCCTCTGAAAACAACTCTAAAGGAAATGAGCAAAATGGTGAAAAACTGGTATCAACAAAAATCACCCTTCCCATGGGGTTAGAAAAGAGAATACAAAGGCAATATAATCTAACAAGTGGAGCCAAGAATGATAAAAAACTGATAGTCAAGAAAAAGATATTGGAAGCTGAAGAAACTGATGAAAAAAATAATAGTACCAATAGCAAGAAGTTCAAGTGTTATGTATGTGGCTATCAATTTAATAACGATTTGAAATTAATAGAACATTGGAATTCGGACAAACACATACATAGGTTAACTCAGTCATACAATGAGAATTTGGATGAAGGTCAGGAAAAGATAAGCTTTCCCCATGACTATACCAAAGAGTACAAAAAAGGAGAGTGTATAATCAAACAGCATTTGAAGTATTTACAGGAGACTATATATAAGCCTTAATAACAATCAGCTATGAAATAAAATTGTTTAAAGGTATGTAATTTTATTAACGGTATCAAAGTATTCAATCATGTCTTCGTTCAAATCCTTGTTTTCTTTCTTCAAATACAATTTGTTAACAAGGGAATAATCAATTTCAAACTTGAAGATTTCATCTAAACTCATTAATTGAGCATTGGTGATGTATAAATTCTCAGATTTTAGAGGGGATCCATTGAAATCTCCAGATATGTTAGTGGTAATGTATTTATTAATTAGGAAAGAAACAAATCCTGGTGGAGTTCTTTTGGTTAATAGCTCTAAACTATCAATATTTTGAGCTTTCATAAAATCTTTGATAAACTTAGAGTATCTACCCTCGACATCTTCATTAACGTAGTAGTCCATCATTTTGATGATATCAACTATGTACAGTTTTTCATTCTTAGCTTGTTCAGGTAGATCTTCACAGAATACAAAGTTGATGTTTTTAGGTATAATATTATCGTGCTTCAAAACATTTAGCTTAGCTATTTTTCTCTTTGTGACTCTTTCATCTGAGTTATGTCCTTGTGGATGGTAAAATCTATCTAATATTTCCATATGTTGGTCTAAATAAACACATGCACCAGCCATAGACAAAACAGATAACAAGGCAATTCTTTTAGCAAATGAATTTGGCAGAACATTAGCTTTACCATGGAATTCCTTATTTAACAATGGTTTTCTAACGGAAAAGCTTCTTTTAAAAGATTTTAAAATAAAAGATTGATTTGAAAGCTTTGATAGGCTACTTTTAGCAAACATCGTTGAGTTTATATGATGAAGTTTTCGGCTTACTTTTTAACAAGGCTTATCTTATTGGGGGTTTCGTTGTTTACACTTATTGAAAGTTCAATAAATCTTTACTTTTTTTTTTTTTTTCATACATTTTTTTCTCACAGGCTTAAACCATTTCTATGAAGGATTTCATTAACGAAGAAAAATTTTCTTTTTTTCTTCGTATTAACATACTTATTATTCAATACTAACCTGTACAAATAACCATACAGACCAATAGTTAACCAACTTTATATAATGAGTTTATCTTTATACAAACTAAGTCAGTTTTGTGCTCATATGCAAAATTCCGTTAGAGCTAAGAACCCCATCACAGCTCTTCCATACACTGAACAAAATCTAGCAGTTTCTTATAAATTAATGATGAATGGATTTGTATCATCAATTCAAAGAGGATCAACCAATGGACCGGATGTTGACGAGGCCGTTGAAGTTACAGAAAAAAACGTCAAAGACAAAAGATTGTGGGTTGGACTGAAATACAGAAACGATAAGGCCGCTTTTAATGACATGCTTCCTTTGTCAATTCCATCTTTACCATTAAGATTAAATCTAAAACAAATAAGAGCTTTGGCTAGTAATGATTTGGGTAAAGATCCTGTTTTCAAGAATATTTCTGCCATCAAACCTGGTGAAGTTGTTTTAGTCAGAGAAATTTTACCTCTTTCAAAAAACGAATCTTCAAAAATTTATACTCTATCACAAGCTATAGCAAATGAAAAGTACGGTGCTGTTATGGATTTAAATGAAGCTGTTAGTAAGAACATCAGCCAATGTATACTACTTCTAAGAGCCTATTGAAAGACTTATATTATTAAATCTTGTATATAATCATGTTATAAAAATAAAAAATAAAAAGAAAAATAAACATAAAATTTACTAATTGGTTATGAATATAAAACTAAAATTGTACTATAGGACCTGAACCAATAGATCTCCACTCACTCATATCAATGGTGTAATTTTTCCATTTATTGAAGTCTACAGGTTCATATGATACTGTCAATGGAGACGAGCCACCAGTGTTAGTGTTTTGTGCTTGAAGCTGCAAATCCTTGTTTAGCTGCTTCTCCTTATTTAATTCATTTTTCAACTTTAATATTTCAGCGTCTTTATCTCTAATAGTGTTATTTAAATTGGTAATGATTTTGTTCAATTCAATTAATTTATCGTTTCCGTTGGTAGAGTTAAATTCAGTTGTATCGGGTTTGTTGGAAGCATCTTCAACAATAGGTGTAGATTCTTTGCTCTGCTGATTATTGATATTTTTCTTATTCTTTAATCTCTCAATTTTCTTTCTTGCTTCTTCAAGTTTTTTAAGTCTAGTTTGCTCTTTAGTTTCTTCCTCAAATTTTTTCTCTTCAACAACTGGGGCAGGTTTTGATGTCTCAGGAGTTTGGATAGTGGTTTCTGCTGGAAGTTCAGTTTGTGCAGGTTCTACATCAGTTTCATCGACAGGAGTAGGTTCTGGGGACTCAGGAGTTTGAGTAATGATATCGGCTGAAATTTCTGCAGCTGCAGGTTCAGCAATTTCGGTTATATCAGCTTCAACAGGGCCTAGGTCTTTTAAAACAGCATCTTCTTTGTCAGCTTCAAC
>ERZ794949.127-NODE-127-length-29958-cov-162.213958_pt1 | contig 29958 bp, 17 predicted proteins | sample MGYA00511363_ERZ794949 | MGnify/ENA primary metagenome ERZ794949 (study PRJEB30137, sample SAMN04331402) | food metagenome | isolation source: T1 must sample point D1 replicate B | place: Australia: South Australia ...
ATTCCATCAACTCACAGCAAATCTCTTCACTTTCCAGTCCATTCTAAGAGCATTTTTCAGAAAAATATTCGCTACCGCATACCGCTACCAGATAATTTGCTTAAAATTTTTTTTCCAAACCACCCTGGAATATTTCGAAAATAAGACATCTCGAAATCACAATTTAAGTAAGAAAAAAACATTTCAAATTATTTTTTTTTTCATAACACTTAAATGATAAAGAAATAAGAACATACCCAAACAATCTACAACTAAAACATGTCAGTTAACGTATTTGGTGATCAAGTCACAGAAGAAAAAGCTGAAAATGCTAGAATGTCTGCTTTTATCGGAGCCATTGCTGTCGGAGATCTAGTTAAAACTACCCTAGGACCAAAGGGTATGGATAAGTTACTAACCTCCATTTCAACAGGCCAATCATTAGTTACCAATGATGGTGCTACTATTTTGAAATCTATTCCATTAGATAATCCTGCAGCAAAGGTATTGGTTAATATTTCTAAAGTTCAAGATGATGAAGTTGGTGATGGTACAACATCCGTTACAGTTTTATGTGCTGAATTATTAAGAGAGTGTGAAAAATTGATTGATAATAGCAAAATTCATCCACAAACTATTATTCAAGGTTTTAGAATAGCTTCTAAAGCTGCATTAGATGAATTAGAAAAGAATTCTTTTGAAGATGATAATGAATTCAAGAAAAACTTGAAAAAAATCGCTATGACTACTTTGTCTTCAAAGATTTTATCTCAAGACAAGGATTTATTTGCTGACATTGCAGTTGAAGCCATTTTGAGAATTACAAACAAACAAAATGATGATATCAACGTTAATCTACAAAATATTCAAATAATCAAAATATTAGGTGGTCAAATCAATAACTCATTTTTAGACGAAGGTTTCATATTGAAAAAGAAATTTGGTAACAACCAACCTAAGAAGATCAAGGATTGTAAGATATTGATTGCCAACACTACTTTAGATACTGATAAAGTTAAAATTTTTGGTACCGAATTCAAAGTCAATTCTACTTCTAAACTAGCTGAGTTGGAAAAGGCTGAAAAACAAAAAATGCAAGATAAGATTGAAAAAATTAAGAAATTCGGTATAAATTGTTTCATCAACAGACAGTTAATTTATGATTACCCAGAACAACTATTGACTGATTCTAAAATAAACTCTATAGAACAAGCTGATTTTGACGGTATTGAAAGATTAGCTTTGGTCACTGGTGGTGAAATCATTTCTACCTTTGATGATCCAGAAAACTGTAAAGTAGGTTATTGTGAATCCATTGAAGAAATCATTATAGGTGAAGACACATTTTTGAAATTTAATGGTTGTGAAGGTAACCGTGCATGTACCATTGTTTTAAGAGGTGCTACTGAACAAGTTTTAGATGAAATGGAAAGATCTTTGCATGATGCCTTAGCTGTTTTACAACAAACCGTCAAATTACCTAAAATGGTTTTAGGTGGTGGTAATACTGAAATGTTGATGTCCAAGGCTGTTGAACAATGTGCTATCAACTGTCAAGGTAAACAGCAATTAGCTGTTGAAGCTTTTGCTAGAGCTTTAAGACAACTTCCTACTATTTTAGCTGATAATGCTGGTTTTGATTCATCGGAATTAGTAACAGATTTGAGATCATCAATATACAGAGGTTTAAATACTTTGGGTCTTGATCTAAATAATGGTAAAGTTGCTGATATGAAAGAATTAGGTATATTGGAAAGTTACAAGCTTAAAAAATCCGTTGTGTCTTCTGCTTCTGAAGCTGCTGAAGTTCTTTTGAGAGTTGACAATATTATCAGAGCCAAGCCAAGAACTGCTGATAGAAGAGGTTAATGTAAAAAAATATATATTGAAAGTTGATTATTCAAACATTGTTTTTAGATCTAATTTTTTTTTATTATTGTTTTGCCTTTGATATCTTGTTAAATGCATATATAATTTATTTTTGTTTATCTTCTAAAAAAAATTATAACTCAGATTGAATCTGTTCCAAAACAGTTGTTCTTTGCTTCAAATATTGTTCTAATTGATTTATATTTTCGTTGACAAGTTCCATATCATCTTTAAATTGAGATGCACTCAATTTGCTAGATTTGGCATTGATCAATAAGTTTTGTTTATATTTCAAAAGTTGCTCAAATTGTTCTTTCACTACAGTTAAATGAGAAGGCAATAGTATAGTTTCTGTTTCTTTGTTTATTCTATCAAATTCTTCATCCAGTTTATTCAATTCTTGCTTTAGTCTCACTTTTTCCCAATCCTTTCCTTCATAACTACTAAAATCAGTACCTTCGTTAATCTTTTTAACACTTGGTGTATACGATACTGATGTAGAATATAATTCTGTCTTTTTTACGTTGTTTTCACTTGAACCTAGATCTGTATTGATGCTATTTTGTTTAAAAGTTTGAATCAATGATCTTGGTACAGTTGTAGGTATTTCACAATCATTGTCGTTCATTTGTTTAATTACGTGAATTATGTAAACTGCTGGATCCTTATTAATTTGACTTAAATTTGATGGATTTAATAAATGCCATACCTTTGAAACATCTAATTCTGTTATGTTATTTAAGTTTGAAATCAATATTTTACTTTTCAAGCTTTCGTACAAATTTTGAAAACTTATAGTCTTTTCTAGACTTAAGTTACTTGTAGAATATATGGTTTCATAAAGGTTCTTTTCACTTGGTGACATATACCATTCAACAGGTGATTTAATTATTTCAGGTTTGACTGCTGGTTCAGGAGAGGCCTTTGGTTCACTTTTTTCAAATGGTGATTTGTCATTGTTTGCATTTGATAAATTGGTTGAATTGGAAGATACATTAACTACCTCTTCTTTATAAGCTGGTTGTGCAACAGGAGATTCTTCAACTTCTTTTGTTTGTTCTTGTTTTTTAGATACTGTTTGTTGAATATGACCATTTTCAGCTGTTTTCTTTTTTAATAGCTCAATTTTAGATCCTGGTATTAGCCATTCAGGTAACTGGTCAGGAAGTGATGTTATAGTTTTGTTGACCATATCAAATAGCAATCTCATACAAATAACAAACTCTTCAAAATCTAAACAGTCATCATCATCTATGTCGGCCAAATTCCAAATTTGGTTCAAAATGGAAGAATCCAATTTACTGTTGAATAAAATTGGCTTTACTAAATCATACGATAGCTTTGTTTCTTTTGGTGTGTTGTTTTGTTTCAATACTCCTGAGAAAATTTGCCAGTACTTTTTAATTTCAAATTGTTCCAATTTAGACATGCTTTGCTTGTTTTTGTATATAATATTTTTGTTTTTGGTGTTTTAATACTTGTTTGTGCTTTTATATTCGACTTGTATATTTCTTTAATATCTAATTATAATAGTACTGAGGGGGGAGCGTATTAATTGGTTATTTTTTTTTGGTTCGTAAACACACCCACGTTTGAATTTGGAAAATTCACGAGCCATATCGGAGTTAAAAGAGATGAATTTTTGCGATTTTTCAAGTTGCCTTTTTTTGAGACTATTTGGGCCAACGTCACATGACCACATTAGTTTAATCACGTGTTTTTGCTAAGAGTCACATGACCATTTGAGTAAAAAACCTCAAAAAAAAATTTTGCCTTAAAAAATTATTTGTTTACACACGCATCTCCCAAATAGGAAATTATAGATTTTTTAGTATGTCCGAAACTGTCATTACCCAATACCCACAAGAGCATCGTCACAATTATATTTCCTATTTAGGAAGTTTGATTAACAAAATCCACGATGCTGTGCTGAACTCTATTTAGGGAACATATTTTTACAACGCCTAAAAAAAAAATTCGTTAAATAAATAGCCTGTTTAATACTGGTTAAATTTAAATTTTAAAACTTTGAATATTTAAAATATATGCATATTTTTAAAATTTCATGGCTTAACTTCAAGCTGAACTTAACATTCAAATTGATGTTATGACACTATCGAGTTGTTTCTTTTTATTTTTATTTTTTTGATTTAACTAAATGTATTCTTATTATCATTGATCTTTAAATATAGAAGAAGTGAAAGATTTAAAAACCATAATAAAAATATATAGCTAATCTACTATTATACTACGTCTTTGTAATCACATTTTATTATCAAAACAATTAAACATAATTACAAATATATTTTGTCAAGACCAAACAACATAACTATTTTGTTTTTTTTTATTCCTTCTTCTAAATATATCTTACCAATAATAACAAATAGTTGATAATCTACTTACAATAACATAAACTAACTACGTTCGTTAAACCAACAAAAATAAAATAAAAATATATGTATTAGAAGCAATAAGCAAAAAAAAAAAGAAATATAAAAATGATAGATACTTTCCAACTTATTGCCTGCTTAGGTTTAATAAGCACAATAACTAATGCCCAACCCATCATATCATTCTCACTGGATATTCAAAGCCCACCAGTAGCGTTTCTAGATGAGGCCTATTCATTTAATATTGCTCAAGACACCATGTTGTCTTCAAACGATGGAAAAAACAATATTGAATACACTGCTTTCAATCTACCTTCATGGTTGTCTTTTAATGACCTAACGTTTACCGGTACTCCTTCCTCATCAGATTTTTCTGGATCAACCAGCAGCAAAGAGATAACTTTACAAGGCTACGATCCAAATGATAGCTCATATTTAAATACTACGTTTACTCTATCGATGATGGAAACCCAAACTGTTGAAGTAAGCAATTCTTTTGACTTAGAATCTTTCTTAATGAAAAACGGTGATACCACAGGCTCCAGCGGATATATTATAACTCCTGAAAAAGAATTCACCTTGACTTTTGGAACAGATGTATTTTCTAAAAACTCCTCAGATTCTAGTTCATTAAGTTATGGTGCAATTTTGAGTTCCGGTAACTCACCACTCCCAATTTGGTTAAACTTTGATGAATCAGACTTATCATTTGAAGGTACTGCTCCTGCAGTTAACAGTGAAATTGCTGCTGCCCAAGAATATCCAATAACCTTATATGCCACTACTGAAGAAGGTGTATCAATGGCTTCAATCAAGTTTTCATTAGTTGTTGGTGCTCACAGTTTATCTATTGATAACTCAGCCGTTACCATCAATACTACTAGTAGTAACAGAGCCTTTACATACAACATTGATTTAACACAAGTTAAACTAGATGGCTCTGAAATACAAAGTTCCAACTTGTCTTCCATTTCTTTATCTTCAAACCCAGACTGGGTTACTTTAGCTGATGTCGGCTCAATGAACTACGTTCTATCGGGAAGTGTGCCAACAAGCTTTTCTTCTTCAAAAGAAACTTTTACAATTAATGTATTTGATATCTACGGTGATGAAGTTAACTACAATGTTAACATAAACTACAAAACATCTACTACCAGTTCATCCTCCTCAGCTTCATCTACATCTTCTCATAACTCTACCAAGACTTCTTCTCACAGTCTATCTACTTCTACATTGGCTCCTAATACAACAGCCACTAATACCACCAAAGCAACTGCTGCTCATTCAACTACTTCCTTGGCTTCAAGCACTTCTAAATCTTCCAACACAACAGCAGCAGCTACTACTAACGCTCCAAAGCATCATAAAAAAAATAAACACATAACTGCTATAGTTTGTGGTGTTGTTATTCCTGTTGTTGTTTTAATAATTTTGGCTATTCTTCTGATTATATTCTTAGGTAGAAGAAAGCAAAATAAAAATGATAATTCTAAAGATATTGGTGACGCCCCAGCTGGTGGTGCTGTTGCTGGTGATAAATACAAGAATAATGATCTAGAAGCCGGATTACCATTAGCTTTGGCTTATGCATCTTCATCTTCTTCGGTCTCTCCTAGCCAAAATTCTGATAACTATGAAAAAAATATAAACAAATCTGTTAATGATATCAACGCTGAAGCTTTAAATGGTATTCCTACAGCTGCTGCTGCTGCAGAACTTGACAAAGGATTACAAAACTTTTTGCAAGATTCATCTCAAACAGAAAATGATCTAGTGGATTCTTCTAATACAACCAATTCTGCTTCTCTCTACTCTCCAATAAGACATTCACAAACATCATTTGAAAACCAAAACTTATATTATCAAAGCATGAAGAATAAAGGCAAAGACTCTTGGAGAAATGTCACAGATAACACTCAACAACCACAAAACTTAAACGATAAACAGCCAAGATTATCTCCTGCTTTAGAACAAGGAGGTGGATTTGAAAGAAGTGTTACTTCACCATCAAGAAGTGATAACAGAGAATCATACCATACATTAAATAGTATATCAACTGATGAATTCATGAACTTGGGTATTGATCCAAATACATCTATTCCTGTTGATCAAGATTCTCATAGAAAAGCATCTTTGTTAAATAACAGAGATTCTGTATTCATTGAAAACCCAGAAAATACTATAACTGTGAATAGCTTCAATCAAAGACCGGAAATATCTAAAAAAACATCTGTTCTGGTTCCTTTTGATAATGTAGATTCTTCAGTTACTAAGACTGATATCACTGACGGACAAAGTGTTGAAACAGCTTCTTTATAATTAAAATGAAATGATTTATAATAAGAAAAAAAAACAAAACTCTATATATACACTTAATAATAATCTTTCAAATAATATAATTATCTTTCTTTTTATTTTTGTTGTGTTTTCATTAAGATATCAATTAGTTATAAAAGCGTTATATAAGAGTCTAAGTGAATACGTTTTTCATCCAAAATTAATAAGTCACTCAATGGTAGAATTTGTACTAATGATTTCTTCCAATCATCAGTACTTTCAAAGATAGTTCTATCAAAATCACCGGTCAATAAAGTCCAAATTAGAACAGTTTCAAACGATTCCTTGAATATATTTGTGAATTGGTTAATAGTTTCAAAATTGATTTCATTAGTTGCTGATAAGTGTTGTTTTATCAAGTTCATTATTATAAACAGTATAATATCTTGATCAGTTCTGAATAACTCAATGTTGTTTTGAATTTTTTCAAATGTCTTGATCAGCTTGGATTCTTTAAAAGATATGGTATTCTCAGTGTCATCCGTTTTTATGTCACTGCCGAAATCAAAAATATTAGACAAGACTCTCCAGAATACAGTCATTATTAATGATTCAGCATCATTGATTGCTTCATGGAAACTCAACTTCTTGAAATTTGTATTGATAAAATCATTTTTTTCTATGAATTGTTTCAAGTTGTTGTTTTCACTTAAGGTAAAGCTTATTCTTTTGTATTTTTTCAATTCAGAGGCTGGTAAACTTTCTAAATTAAAAGTAAATATTTCAGTTTTGTTGATGTTCTGATATAGAATGTTTTGTTTGTGGAAATACTTAGGCATACAGTTAACAATCAACTTCAATTCCTTTAATTTTATATCCTTTATTAATTTTGTCAACACAGTTTCGTTTGTTTTGACGTCAGTGCTGTCGATTACAGAACCATAACATATTGATTCTAAAATGGACTCTAAATGGTCAATAAGACCTAATGATTGGTAAAAATAGATTTCATTAGGAATTTTCTTTCCTAAAAATTCAAAGGAATCAGAAGGTGGATCAATGACTTTCAAAGGGGTTTTTGAATAAATAGTCAAATATTTGAACTTTTCGTCGTCTTCTAAATCCTCATCTTCCTCGTCATCAATGATGGCTGAGTTCTTTTCATCATTATCGCTTTCAGCTGGGATGACCAATAAGTTGTATGTATTGACTTGACCAGATAATGTCAATATTGGAGCAGCATACAATGTCATAATAGCCTTTTCTAAAAGATCTTGTTGCTTTTCATTTAAAAAGCTGATTTTCAAAGGTGTCTTTTTGTTGATTTCAACAATTTTTTTAAACTTTTCATTGTTAATGTTGGTAATGTTAAATTGAACAGGTTGTAAAGAATTTTTCAAAATTAAGTTCAACTCAGTAAACTCTAATTGCTGCTTTATGCCCAAATTTTTAAACAACTCGAACTTATCTAAATGGCCAAAAGTTGAAAGATCTGTTGAGCTGATATCAACAATTATTCTGTTGATTCTATTGAACATTAATAGATCAGTTGGTCCAAAGATTGCATTAATAACACCAGTAGAATACATGTATACTAGTTGAGTTAGTGAAGTGTAAGGAGCTACTAGATAATTAAAAAAGTCGTTTTTTATAAAAAAATTAATCCATTGACTTTTGTTCAATTTGTCAACAAAGCTTCCATTGAACTTGTTGTCGCCATGTGTCTTGTCCATGTTTTTGATTCTTTCCCATTGAGAAAAGTTTCTTAATCCAGATAAAACTACAAATACATTAATGTTATATTTGACCTTCAAATCTTTGATAAATTTCAAAACTAACCCGCTTAGCTTATCAAACAGATCAGAATCATTCAAAAAGTTGATTAATCTATCCTTTCTGTCCAAAACATTTAGTGATATGTGTTCTATCAAATATTTCAAATCAACACCTAAGGTGATTCCCTTCAATTCATCGATGCTGCTTTTGTTGATAAGCTTAGGATTTTCGGCTAAGTAATTGGCTAATTTAGTATCAACTACAATCATGATCAAATACCTAGTTTAAACGTACTATATATATATGGAAAAAAAAAAAGACCAAAATTAAATATTTTCTATCAAATTACAATGACAAAAACGATTTATGGTTGCTTGAACTACCCTTCTTTCTCTTTGTTCATACTTCTTGTCTGCAAGTTTTAATTCAAATTATTAACACTTTAATTATGAATAATTATCTCGTACGCGTTTGAGGGGAAAATTTTTTTTTTTCATACTAATTTCATATAAGTAATATTTAAAACGTGAGAATGCTAAGGACAATACACCACAGTGGTTACCAAAATGTATAGGTAAGAAGTATACTAAAAACTAGAGAATTAAAACATTGTATTGATAAGATCTATATGTATATATTTTTCGGATTTCAAAACAACAAATTGAGAAATGATCTAATCAAAAACCGAATATGCAATCTAAATTATGGGTTTAATCATTACCTAATTTTTTTTTTCTTTTTTCAATCTTACCACTTACTTTTTTGGTTTTTAGACTTACCTGATTGTTTTTTCTTCTTACCTTTGTTGTTGTTCACAGCTTTGGTTGCAGATTCATCTAGATTTTCATCATTCTTTGGTTCATCTTTGGTTTCACTTGTTGGCTTTTTTTCAGAGTTTTTCTTAGCAGCAGTGACTTTTTCGACATGTTCTATTTGTTTACACATATTGTTGTATAACACACTTTGCAATGCAACATCGTAAAACTCCTTTTTGTAAAACTTTGGCTGAATGTTACAGTTTATCACGTAATTACACCCAGGAATACCCAAGGTGAATTTACCTTCCATACTTTCTATATTAATCTTTTCAAACTCAGGGGTGTATAAACTGTATAATATAGATTGGGCACCGCCATGACCGTTTTTGATAAATAACCATAGGAATGGATATAAAATACCTGCATACAAAACCAATAAGGCCCAAACAGTACCATTACTAATCAATCTTCTCAATGTACCAGATCTCATTATACCAGGCTGAACAATAGTAGTTGAAATATTAGCTTTAGTTAGTTTGTCACCCTTTTCAGCACCTTTTACTTCTTTCTCATCACCAACAACTAATTGTCTATGAAGCTCAACCAGTAACAAAGACATTTGTAATTTACTTGCAGAATAAAACTTGTGTGAAATAAACTTTTCCTGACTCATGCATGGATCTTCAGGAAAGACATTTCCCAATGCTTGCCAAATACAAGTACTGTAAACAATTCTGACATCTCTGTCAGGAGGTTGTGACTTTATACAAGGTTTAAGTAGGTTCAATAAATGAAATGTTCCTACACAATTGATACTCATTTGTAACTCAACTCCATCTTTAGAAGTATGTTTTTCGTATCTTTTCTTACCCATAATAGGTTGCATTTCACCATGCATCAACACAATCCCGTCTAGTCTTCTAGGAGTTATGTTGTCAATCCAAGCAGTAGCAAATTTTCTAACACTAGAAAGATCAGAAAGATCACAATATTCCGAGTAGATCAATTCATTTTCTGTCTTTTCTCTCAAATCCATGATAAAATCATTGGTGAATTCGTCCATTTTTGATGATAATATAATAAGTTGTGCTCCACGCAGAGCTAAATCATAAGCTACAGATGCTCCCATACCATTTGTTGACGTCGCTCCCGTTAATATAAACACTTTTCCATGCATATTTCTCTCCCAAATATTCTTCTTTCCTTTAAATAACCACTTTATAAAGATTATACTTGATAAAATAGGAATTATTCTATACACCATAAGATCAAAGTGTGGAATAGAGTCCGTACCGTTGAAAACAACAGCTGTGAATATGTTCAAAGGCATCTTAAAATCTATATTATATGTGATTCACCTGGGTCCTTATTTTTCCTGCTTTTTGGTGACTTATATATAAAAAGCAAAGCTTTGCCACTTCATTCATATGTGATCATTTTAATTTTTCCTTCCTTTTTTTTTTTCTGTAACTTTGTTCAGTTTCGATGTGAAATAATTTCAATATTTTTTTTTTTGAAAATGAAAATAGTCGCTTGGCTATAATTATCTCCTTCAAGAACATTCGTTGTAACCAATACTTTATATACAGATTTTAGTTACCACCTTCACCTCTGCTGCTGACCCATTCAGCAGAACCACTTTGTCTTCCTTTGGTATCAAAATCATGGGTTTTGGTTGGAGAACCATTGGGGTAATTTAAGTTCAAGTATTCCTTTTCATCTTCTTGATGCAAACTGAAACGTAGGTCAGGTGGATATGAAGATCTTATGTCGTTATTTAATGCGGTCACCAACTTATACATCTCCTCGTCATTTCTCATAGAAGATCTATTTATCATATTACCCTTATTTACGTTATCCACATACTTTCTAGACAAATCTGCTATTCCTGTATCACTGAACCCTATAACATAAGACATTTTCTTATTCCAATTTCTGGCATAAATGTGAGGTTCATCATATGCTTTTTCACAAGAATCCAAGTGAATCCATCTTTTTTCTTTAGTGTTGAAGTATTCACACCACACATGGTCTTCCTTGTTCCATATGTATCTTGTTCTTATTTGGAAGCTGACCAGTATGTAAGTAAACAAGGCAGCCCATTCACCGCATCTTCCTTGTCTTGTCTCAAGGAGCACTGCTGGTGAGTTGTATCTAGGGAATCTGGTGATGGTGCCACATGAGTTACATTTGTATACTTCAACATGGCCACATTTGGAATCTCTATTGAATTCTTCAGTGTTTGGTCTTTCCCCTCTTAAAAACTGTTGATTGTCATTTTTGCCACAAGATGAGCAATCTGGTTGATTGGTCCATTTGAAAAAATCATCTTTAAAATAACGTAACAGTTCTTTAATCAATATCTCCTCATGATCTATTTCATCAGCTTTTTTGTTCTCACTTTGCTTAGAAACTTCTTTATCAATGTTATCGTAAATCAAGGCTAAATTCAATGTTTCCAAGATCAAGGATTGAAGATGATCATTGTTATAGTATATATAGCAATGCTCGTTTTTTAACTGTATAACTTGGTTTATGAAGTTTTGATCGTTTCCACTAGTGTTTCTCAACGAACTAATAACGGAATTGTTGTCGGTGTTTTTTAATTTTTTCAAAAAATTGTCTTTATATTTAGCCAAAAACTTTGAAGCCAAATCTTCCATTATATATTGCTGTATAACGTTTCGTATTTTGGTACTCTTTACTTGTAGATACCAAATTTTTTCATATAAATTCATAAAAGAAGAAAGGGGGAAAAAAGGGTACTTATAAGGATTGGAAAAAGCGCAATCTTAATTACTAACTGAAATTTATACCTAAGAAACAAGGTGAGGTATATTTTTACGGAACCATCGAACATACAAGTATTACATACAGCAAGTAGCAAATGGACAAAAAGTTGCTTAATATCAATGACAGAAGAAATATCCTACCTGAGAATATAAACTATAAACAACTGGGTATCGTTATTCTGGTGGTGACATATACCGTGATACCATTCCTCATATATATACTGGTAAAAACCAGAAATGAAGCTGTGCTACACAATTTTATTGTTTTGATTGTACTATCCATACCAGTAGTTATATGGCTAAATAGGCTTATAACATTTATATCATATAGACTGATTTCGTAGATGAAATGGCTAAAATAGGGTACTGATGTTTTTTTAGTAATTGAGCACGTGATGAAAATTGGCAAAAGTTTAATAATAAGGTTAATTGTAAAGAGAGAAGACTAATTGATACTGTAGTAAGTTTAGCTATTAGCCAATGGCGGAGGAAGTAATATACAAAGTATGATATTATTTGAAGAAAGAAAATAAAATAAAAAACGATTTATTATATATCAGAATATGAACGAAAACAGATTTAGCTATTATCCTAGTGCTCCATTAGCAATTTATTTCACCTGATTATATAAGTAAAGATTAAATGTACAATTAGCAAACAACAAGAAATTGTGTTTTGAGCAAAAACTCTTGAGGATTTAATTTTTAAAAAACCACCCAAAAAAGCTATGTTCTTGTATATACTGGCTTTATCCGTAATTAGTCTGATAAAACAATAACCTCAATTTCTTTATGTTCTTTTGCCAGTTTTATTTCGCCCAATGCTTCAACTTTGGCCTTCTTTAGAGGTGGTGGATAATCTGGTTTTTCTGCAGCATCACTATCCCTTTTTGAATCTATAATATCCTCAATTTTTTCATCATCGTTCATATCTACAATTTCAATATCACTGTCTTCATCAACATCTAAAACTTTATTACAAGAGCAGGACTGTTCCTCAAACTTCTTCATTCGTTCCAATGCAGCTTTTCTTGCCATTTCCGCAGGCTTCAAAAGACTTGCCTCAATGGCTTTGCCTTTATTTACTACTCCCAATTTTCTACCTTTTCCCACTCTAGTTTTCTGCTTGACTTTTTCCGCTATCAAGTTGTTGTCTATAACTGTTCTGCCTGAGTCATCAGCTATCTTTTTACCCATTCCTAAGAAATTGTTGTATAATCCTAAAGCTTGATTTCCATATTGATCACTTCTATAGCTTTCCCATAGTTTGTGAAATGCATCATTATGTGGTCCTATACTGTTATGACACAATTCGTGTAACAAAGTATCTAAAACCATGTCCTCGTCCAATAGCATATGCGGATCATTGTTTCTTCTCAATCTCAAAAGAACCTTTTGCCCATGATTAACATTCAATCCAAGAAGATTATCATCTTTAGGAAAAAACTCTTGTAACACACCAATTTTCAAATTATGTTGTTGCATCAACTTTGACACTCTATGCGATAAAACATATAACATTTGTAGACAATGTTCAGGAGAAGGTCCTTTCTTTAAGGATCCTATAAATCCGATGTTAGGATTCTTATACTTCACATTTGATGAAACTGGTGTCCTGGTTTTCCGATTCATCGCATACAATAATGTTCGCTACTTTTCCTTTTTTTTTTCTCGGTCTTCAATACTCATCTAAACGATTTCTTATATAATTATAATGAGTTCAAGATTCATGTTTTCAAAATTTAGAATCACGTTTTTTTTTTTTTTTTTTGATTATTTGAATCTTTTCACATACGGTGTTAGATTTTGTTTAGATATATGATAGTATTTTTTTTTGCTTCCATTTCTATCGTTGGCATCTTACCTTAATTTAATTTTCTCTGTTTTTTTTTTAAAATGGAACATTATTGATGACAATCTTCGTTATAAATATATATATAAATTGTAAAAGAAATATAACAATTATAACCAAATAATTTACTTGAACCAATAAAATGGCACCAACAAAAAAGAAAGCTACCAAAAGACCAAATCTAACCACAAACACAACCGCTACTGAGAGTATGATCAACCTAACAAAACCAACTTTGCAAGGATTATACGATGAGAATGTTAATGAAGTTGATGAAGATGATTTGACAAAATATGCTCAACAACAACTTAAATTAAATGCTTTAAACAACAAGAACGATATTGAAGGCAATGAACTTGAAGGATACTCTTTGTTTTCAACTAATTTTTTCCAAAAAAACTGGTTGGGTAAATACTTAATCTTACCTTTAATAAAATTAGTAGCAATTCCAACTATTTCATGTATTGTTTTTGAAATATTATTGAAGCTAAACCCTACTGACTTTAAATTGGAATCCTACAAATTACCTATCTTCTTAGGGGCCGTCATATACGCAACATTGCCTATCTTTGATAAACTATTGCTGAAATATCCAAAAAGACAATACGAATCTGTAACAACATTTACCAAGACCTGTCATACTGTTCTTGGGTTGTATTTGGGTCTGCAAAAATATCACGGCTTATTGCAAGGTAAATTTACAAATGAAAATATTATGGCATTGGCTACTGTAGCTGAAATAATTGTATGGGTGTTATTTGATTTTACCAAATCAATTTTAACATTTTCCATCACATCTTCCGTGCTAATGATCTATCTTCTAGGCATTGACACTCCTTTGATAGCCTTATATATTTTCAACGTTTCTTTAGCTTCAAGTTTGATAATCGGTAAGGCTACAAGATACTTGAGATTTTTCTAAACAGAAAGTCTATTTCGTTTCACCCACTTATATAAGCCCTTTTTATTGTATTAATGAAAGATTAGCTGAAGTTACTTTATTATTTTTTTTTTTTTTTTAAATTTTAATTAAATCTTTGCAAGATTGATTTTATATATATATAGAAATTCACAATATAAGAGCAAAAAAAACACATATTTATTGTTTGCCCAATGGAGAATTGGACAGAGATTGCGGATTCAAGATAGAATTAGATCTGGTTCTTGGTTTGATAGTAGGAATACTACCAGCAGGGGTGTTTTGGCTAGCTGATAAAGTATTATCACGAACTATAGTTTCATTACTAGATGTTTCTACTTTGTTAGACTCAAGACTAAATGAAGATGGTTCTACAGTATTACTTAATCTTCTTTTGGATGCTTTTATTTGTTCTAAATGATGGACTGGAACTATCTTTCCTAATTCACGTTCTTTCAAGTTAGAAGACAACTTGTTGGATTGCTTTTCTTGTTCTTTTTTCATGTGGTAGTCACCAGAATCAAAAAACTTTCTATTATCTTTTAACTTGTGGTTAAGAAGATCTTTTTTGCTGGGAAGCTTACCATACAGTTTATAAAGTTTTAATTCTTGTGGTGTAAGTTTACTTAAAGTGTTTGAGTCAAGTCTTTGAGATTCTTCCATTTCTTTTAATTTATTGGTTCTTGGTTGTTAGTTTAGTTGGTGAAATTTAATGTTTGAACAGTTAAGTGTAAAAATGACATGGACATTAGTAACTAAAATATATGTGTGGAAAAAAAAAACATGGATTTAAGAAATAATGAAGTAATAATATAGAGAAAAAAATATATATGTGCCTTATCTCGGAGTTAATGAAGAAACCCCCTCTAATCAAAAGTTTGGTTATAAAAAAGGCTGTTTTTAGAGTGTTTATTTAGCTTGGTGATCTAGAACGAATTTAATTGATTACTATTATTGGTGAGAATAAAAAAACAAGCTGGACTTGAAAAGGGAAAAAATGATATCTAGATTGTCACGATTACTTTGAATTGAATAATTCATTACTGGTTTGATAGTGAGGTTACATAGTCTGGAATTATGAAAGGGATATTTCCCGAAAAGTAGAGTAGATTTGATATTTTTTCAAGCAGTAGATCAGAACCGTAAGCATTTCAAACTGGTAGTTTAGCAAGAAAGAAATGTGTCAAGGTATTTAGGAGACTATAGAAAGATAAAGTTCAAGACTGGGTTTGAAGATTATCTTTAGCCTTTTTTTTTTTATTCAATGGAATTTGAATTATGTTGCAAGCCGGCTTATCTGAGTACTGTAGTTTATTCAGCTACTTGACCTTGCAGTCTTTTTAATTTGATTTAAAAAAGTGGGATCGCTAATTGGGGTTTTTACTATTAAAATTATTGATTTAAATATGTTTACATTTAAAAACCTTTTTTACCAATTTTTACTAACTTTTTTTTAAAATCATCTTAATCATTTGTAAACAGTATTAAACAACTTTATTAATCAAAGCATTGCAATTAAGATAAAAACTTTGAATCAATTTATTCTTTTTTTATATCAAAATCAACACTAAATGTACACACGATTGACATTGTAAGAGCTTTACATTTGCAGTTACATCAATTACCAAAACCAAAAAAGCTGACAGTTTCTCAATTACATATTAAACACAAACTTCATTTTCATAACCCAAAGCTATCGTATAGGTCAAATAACTTTTATAATAAATGCCTGTAGAGACATGCAATCTGTTCATTGTATTTACCCTTTTGGAAGAATCGGTGTCGGAGATAAGGTGTATTCTTGGTTTATGTTTTTTTAGCGCTACCACATGTCACCTATATATGCAAAAAAAAAAAAAAAATACTTGAACATATAAGAAATAAATGGGCAACCTTAAAGCAACCCTAATATATTTTTTTCTTATATTTCAATATTTGTAATAATATTACCTTTAAAACAAATCGAAACCAAATCATTAAAAACAATCGTTTCTTACAGGTGACAGTTTATTAAACTATCTTTTTGATATGCTGTATTTACAAATCCTTTTATTTATTTTGCCATATGTGCAAACAACCTTATCTTCTGATCTGAAAGAAACATATTCCGATTACAAACTTATAAGATGTACTGACCATATAGATCCCGAAATTTTCTTTCAAGAAGAGGTCGATATATGGTCAAGAAATCAAGATTTTACAGATATAATGGTTCATAACAAAGATATAAAGAAATTCGATCATTGCCAAGTTATCAACGACATTCAAACTTTACTAGATGAAGAAACTAACTCCGAAGACGATGAAAACGTTATAGACACCAACCAACTTAATGAACTGTTTCCTTTTGATACTTTTGACTTTGATGACAACAATGAATTTATTCAAGATTTTAAAAATGAGAATATGATTGAATATAATGGAAACCATCACAACAATTTCTTCAAAAAATATCGTAATTTAGAAGACATATACGAGTATATGGAAAGCTTAGCTTACAAATACGCCAATCTAGTGAAACTTGAAGATATAGGGACAACATTTGAAGGTCGTGATATAAAAGCTATGCACATTTCAGCTCATGATGTTAATGAAAACCAATCTCACAGAAAAAATAATCCTAATAAAAAGACTGTAGTAATAACTTCGGGATTACATGCTCGTGAATGGGCAACAATAACAACAACCTTGTGGATAGCAACTAAGCTAGCAGCAAAATATGGAAACTTCAAAAAGGAAACTTTTTACTTGAACAATTTGGATTTTTTCATCATTCCTGTTTTTAATCCAGATGGGTACGAATACACGTGGAGGAATGATAGATTGTGGAGAAAAACACGTCAACAAACAAGCCATCCTCGTTGTTTTGGTATAGACTTAGATCACAGTTTTGATTTCCAATGGACTGACAACGATACTCCTTGCTCGGTCTATTATTCAGGACAATCTCCATTTGAATCTTTAGAAAGCAAAGCATTAAATGAATACTTATTTGATAAGAAAAATAATGATGAAAATTTCAAATTACACGGATTCATAGATTTTCATTCATACGGTCAAGAAATTTTATATCCTTATGGATTTTCATGCGATCTACAGCCTAGAGACATCGAAAACTTATTAGAGCTATCATATGGTATGGCAAGAAGCATAAGATTGAAAACAGGTGAAGCTTATGAAGTCATGCCTTCTTGTAAAGATAAAGGCTCAGACCTGATACCTGGATTTGGATCTGGAAATGCTTTAGATTACTTCTACCACTCCAAAGCACATTGGGCCTTCCAATTTAAGATAAGAGATTTAGGTGAGAAGGGGTTCATATTGCCAAAAAAATACATAAAACCAGTTGCCAGAGAAAACTATGCAGCAGTAAAACACTTTTGTGATTTTATATTAAACCCTGAACTTTAGGTTTGCCTCCTGAGAAATGCCTATATAAACTTACTTGTTGTCTTATTTATCCTAATTTTTAGTCCTGTTTTTTGTTTTTTATCTTCTTGTTAACGTATTTCTTCCAAAAGAAAGCAGCTATGCACATTATGGATATAAGGATAGATCCTATTGAGTAAACCAAAAATTTGATCATTGAAACTAAGGACCATGGCAGTATTCCAAAAAAGCTCAGCTTTTCTAAGCTTATGTATATGTAAAACCCTTCAACAAATTTACTTAAACTTATGATGTCCAAAATGATATTAACTTCCTTGTTTTTTCTATTCACAGAATAGTCTAAATTATCCAAATCAACTCCACTTGCAGGTGACCAACACACTTTATTAAAAAACCCTTGCAGATAGCTATTATCATTGTATATTGGCACATTATCAAATGTAAATACTATTTTTTGGTTCATGCCCAAAAATTTTGGTATGTCAACGTAATGTGTAAAATCATTTATCTGTTTTGTATGATTGAAATCAAAATGTATCTTTATATCAGGGTATTCTACCTCTGTTTCTTTCAAAAAACATGAACTATTTGAAGGTTTTATAAACTGAGAAATGGTATTTGCGGCTATTTGTGATAGCAAAAGTCCCCATATAAAGACTGTACTCAGCATTTTTCCAAATAATAAATCAAGGTTTGTTCACGTTTTCTATATTTTCAAAGCGTGATAATATCAACATTTCATTTTGCTATTTTTTCTTCAAATACACGTATTCTACTTAACGGAAATCTAAGAAAATGGCTAATATTTAAAGATTTTTTTTTTTTTAAGTTCAATTTATAGGGGATAGTTTAATATAAATGATTAAGATTCAATAGACCCAAAAACAAAATATTTCAAGATAAATACATATACAGATGGTTAGCACAGTTAATGAACATGTGGATCCATTGGTGAACAATGCTGGACTAGCAGATCAAACACAAGGTAGAAATCCAAGAACCATTACAAACAACGTATATCGTAGATCAAGATTGCAAACCCTCCTCACTTCTTTAATACGTTTTACTATTTTGGTTGTGATTCCTATAGCATTTGGGAATTTAACACGTCTTTTAATCGACCATTTTTCTTACTCCGATGGCGGTAACAGAAATGAAATGCTTAATTACTTCCAAAATATGAATGTATTGGTTCCATTAGGTAAGGACTTAGCTGGGCTAGACAACCTTGACTTCCAAAGTAATTATAGATTAATATACATAGGAGGTGATAGAGACAGTCTTATAGCAAAGTATCACAACATATTGGTTTACTTTACATCCAAAATTATAAAACCATATGTGATGGACGAAAAGGATACTTACATAAAATCAATAATATTGAGTTGCTACTCAAAAGGAATCAAGACAATTACGGCCATATTGGTGCTTATATCAACATTAGTCTCTACACTGTACCTTTGGTTTGCTTTATTATTTTTCTGTGTTTGCATAGTTTTTAACTTTTCAATAAAGATAAAGTCTTTTACGAGCATGATTGCCTCTTTATTGTAAATATACAAAGACAATCTAGATTCTTTACAAACCGGACCAAAAAATTTTTATTATTTCTTTTTAAACATATTAATAATCTATATACTCATCATGTCTAATTGATAGTCTCTTTCAGATTTAATAATTCTATCTAAAGCAGTCAATCTTAAATCTTCACCAACATTGGCGGTATCGACTTTCTTGTTGGATTCAATAAACTGTTTAGTTACGGGACCTGCTTCAACCATTAATGTCATCAATTCATAAGCGATCTGTGCTCCTGCAGTAACAGTAATGTCAGCAATATCAAATGGCGGAGAAACTTCAACAACATCAGCACCAACTATGTTCAAGCCCTTTAATTTTCTTAAAATATAGATTAACTCTCTGGATGTCATACCACCAACTTCCATAGTACCTGTACCTGGAGCAGCACTTGGGTCTAATACGTCTATATCAACAGAAATATAGATAGGCTTATCTTTTGGAAGAGTATCCAATACCTTTTGGACAACACCTTTCAAACCTTCAGAATCAATTAGTTCATCTGCAAATATTCTCTTAAACCCAACTTCGTTGTCTTCATTAAAGTCATCCCATCCGTTACCACTAATTCTAGTTCTTAAACCAACATGCATGTTATTTTCTTGAGAAATCAATCCATGCTGATGGGCTAGCCAAAGCATTGATCCATGTGTAAACTCGGATGTATTAGAAGACCAAAAGGATGGGTACTTGTCAGGAGCCCACGTATCTAAATGGGAGTCAAAGTGAAGAACCGTAATTTCACCATAAGTTTCATATAATCCCTGCAACACTGGCAGCAAAATAGAGTGATCACCACCAAGGGACAAGTATCTAGGAACTTCTGAGTTTTTGGCTTTACGTTTAAATAATTGTTTGTATGCAAGTTGCATTTGCTTTAAAGCAAGAGTATTGTCCATTGGAGTAATAGGAATATCTCCACAATCCATGAATTCTGCCCAATTATCAAACGGGTTTATACCTGCCCTATAGTTGAACCCACGCCATTTATCTTGTCTCATAGATGCTGATCTTATGCCTTGCGGACCAAATCTTGTTCCTGGTCTGTAACTCACAGCTGTATCAAAAGGAGCACCTATAACAGCAATGTCATAAGGCAATGGCTCCGAAGATGATGGATCCAACTGCAGACATTGTTGATAAGGAAGGTGTGCAAATGATTGAATTCCTTGGTAAGCCCAAAAAGAACCCCATAAATCATCTAAACTAGGTGAATCTGCTTGCAAAGAAGAAATATCAGACTGGTCTTTATAAGCATGGTATTTTTCGTTGCTTGAATGAGCCGAAGAGGAAACAGCTGCTGTTAATAATAGTTGCAATAAGGCTAGCTTCATATTGATTTTATCAGTATTGGTTATAATATTGACAGCCCTTTTTGTTATTATTACGATAGATTTGGTAGCTTTAGGATATGCATTTTGCATTTAAATAAAGCCAAATTAGCGAGGTCTTTTTATTAAAAAAAAAATTATTCAGTATCGAGTTTTATTCACTCGCTTATATTTTGCGAATTGTATATTAGCGAAGTTAACAAGTCTTCTTTTAATAGTGATTATCCCTTTGTTAGAAGGAGGGGAAAAATAAGCGAGATAACATTTTTCGCTTATCACGGACATATTCTCTCGCTTAAAATATATAAAATGGAATGAAATAAAATTTAAATATTCAATGATCGTATTTAGTCTGTTTTTTAGTATATAAATACTATTAGGTTTTGGATATTATTTGTAAAAAGTATAAAGAAAAACCAAAACAAGCTACTTGAAGAAAATGAAATTACAATTGGGTTCTACATTAGCTGTATCTTTGGCCATGCTGGCACAAACCGAAGCTTTTCATCAACAAGTGATTCAACCTCAATCTTCTTTTCAAAAGAGTGCCAAAAGCGAACCAAGTTTAGAAGACTTATGGGGATCTCTGTGGCCATACCAGGGTATCCAAACTTTTGCTCATTTGGAGCACAATCAATGTTTACTTGACAAATCTCAAGATTTTGATATTGCCGTTATTGGTGTACCCTTTGATACAGCAGTCACCTACAGACCAGGAGCCAGATTTGGTCCACAAGGAATCAGAAAGTCATCTCAAAGACAAACATCTTTGAGAGGATTTAATTATAGAGCTGGAATCAATCCGTATGACAATTGGGCTAACGTAATGGATTGTGGAGATATTCCAGTAACCCCAATGGACAACAAGCTGGCTCTAAGACAAATGACAGAGGCCTTTGAAAACTTGTTAATTGACAGAAACTCTACTTTATCTCTCAAACAAGATAGCAAAAATGTAACTATTCCAAGACTAGTTGCATTAGGTGGTGATCATTCAATTACATTGCCAGCTTTAAGAACCGTATCTCAATTACACGGAAACATCACAGTAATTCATTTTGATTCACATTTGGATACATGGTCTCCAGATAAATTCCCATCATTTTGGGATTCCGATATTGGTGACTTCAATCATGGGTCCATGTTGTGGATGGCACAACAGGAAGGGTTATTAGCCAAGGATGGAAACATGCATGTTGGTTTAAGAACAAGATTATCAGGAACCACTTATGAAGATTATGAAGATGACATTGATGTAGGATTTGAAAGGATTCATGCTGATGACTTTGTTGAATTAGGAGTCAAAGGTATATTTGAAAAAATAGAGGAATACCTAGGTGAAAATGATGAAGAAAGATTGAGCAGAAAAATTTATATTTCTGTGGATATTGATGTTCTTGACCCAAGTGCTGCACCAGGTACAGGTACCATGGAAGTTGGTGGGATAATGTCAAGAGAGTTGATATACCTATTAAGAGCTTTGGACAAGTATAACATTGTAGGTGCTGATATAGTGGAAGTATCTCCACCATACGATCCATTGGAGGTAACCCAATTGGCTGGGGCTCAAGTGGCTTATGAATTGATAACATCAATGGTCAAAAACGGTCCGATTGTTAAGGAATTACTGTAGATACTGGAATAAAAGAAGAGGGAAATCCTGGATTCGTGGAATGTAAATAATACATATATACAAGAGCTTTAGTTTTCTCAATTGAGCCCAAACTCTCTGCTGAATAAAGAACATCCAAGCTAAAGACACATTAAATACACACTGTTAACTGAACATTCTACTGTATTTGAACACTTGAAATGTGAATAATACACACACATATACACCATAAACTGAACATTCTGCTCTATCTGCACCATCCACTGCCTAGCTGCTTCATACACACCGGACTTAGTGGAAAAATACATCAAGAATTCCCATGGCGCATTTTCAAACACACTTTTTTTTCAATCACTCTCCAGTGTTGTCAAGGCGCAAGTGATTTACATGGACTACTACACTACGCTGGGGTAAAAAAAACCTTCCCCCTAGAGTTTTAGTACTATATATAAAAAAAAACAAACAAACTTACTAATACACTATATGAACATCTACCGCAATCTGCTCTAAACTGCTGTTCGTTTCATCGTAGCATTACGAAGCGCGTAGCGTTTCATTCTCCCCTGTGGGATTTTCCCCCTGCCATTTATTCTAGACCCAATATTACCGCTTTAAGTTGGTATCTGCTAATTTATGTCTCTAAGCCGTTGTTGTCTCTTTTTTTTTTTTTACGTTACGTAAGATCACATCTTAAGGTAAACGGTAGTCAATGAATCCATTAAAAACATTGAAAAAAAAAATACGGACTTATATTCGACAACATTTATTTTAAAATTTATTAAGGTTTGAGTAACCAAATATTCGATTAAAAAACACTAAAACACCCCAATCATAACACAATTGTGTTATTAAACTTAGTTATAGAATATAAAAGAAGACAAATATAGATTTATTTGCTTTGAAAGACGCCAAGAACACTTTATTATCCATTGAATCCAGTTCTTTCAAAGAAAACGTCCGTTATATTGTCGAATCTGTAACTTCAATCGACAATACGTTTTTTGTTTATAAGCTTTGATAATTCATTATCAATAAAGAACTGCTTTCAACACCAATTTTTTTTTTTTTTTTGCAAAGAAAAACTAATAAAAGTTGTCTTCTAATCAACCGAACCAAGTGCAAAATAACAGTATCAGTTCAGGTTCATCTTCATTATCTTTATCAAGCGAAGATTTGTCAGTATCTAACAAAAAAGTCAATCTTTTATCCCATCCATTAACCAAAGCTCAATTAGAAAAGGCAAAAAGCGTCATTGATAACAAGCTTGATATTAATAGAAATCTTCCTGACAAACAAGCATATATTGATAAAGAAGGTCATATCAAAGTTGCTAAAGTAACGAGGTACATACCCACCAATTTAATACTCACAAAATCAGGTGAATTAGTATTAAAAAACGCACAGCAACAGGTTGACTATATGAATTTCATAGGTGAATCATCCAGCACTGGTACTGAAAATAAAAAAAAGAATATTTCAAACAACGAAAATATAAATCTACAAATACAAAAACTTATGAACAAAGTAAACCACTTGTCTGCAAGTATTAATAACACACAGCAAGCTCATACTCAAGAATCTGTCATAAATAACCCATTTATCAACTCTACGGGTGACGATGTCACTTTTGGAAACAAATCTCAAGCTTCAGCCCCATTAACACCAATTGCCAAAAAGTTTACATCTTTGAATCACAATCTAGTTCATAGCAAGAGCAATAATCCATTTTCTAGTCCTGCAGTATCTATTAATGCTCAAAAGTCAAATTCTGAGGCAACGATCGATGCTGCCAATACTAATAACAATCTTGAAAACAAGTTTTTGGGAAATAATAATTCGCACATGACCATGGAAAAGGGCATTTCAGGCAATAGCATGATACCATCAATAGTAAACAACTCCAACATATCAACTGTTACCAGATCTTCTGCGGAGAGTGTAACTTCATCTGCCTTTATAGAAAATAATTTTCCAAAATATCTTAACCTAAATAAACCAGAGTATAAGCTACCAACGCAATCGGCTCAATATGTACCCAAAACAGCAGGATCAACTTCCAATAAAAATGCCAACAGAAATTCTTCTAGCGCTGGCAAAAGAATATTTTCTACTATCAACAAGAAGTTCAAAAACTCTAATAACTTATCTCCAGGTACCAGTACAAACAACGATAAGGAAATATACGACAAGTACTCCAATCAAATAAAGAAAAAACAAACTGATTGGAATAGTATTGACATTAGAAAATACGAAGGGTTACTACCTTGGGAAAGTCACGTTGAATTGATGCAATGGATAGATCCCCAACCATCGTTTCCACCAAGTTACCACAAATCTAATCCTCAAGCAATGGGAAAAGGCTCTGGAGTCAATTTTCCCATCTATGAGGATGGCCAAAATAATAACAAGTCTACAGCTCCGCCGGATTACAAACCTGGCATAGAGGGTATTACTGTAGTTGCCATGAAAGTAGAATTCTTGTCTCCCTTTGATAGGGCAATGATGAGATCATGGAAATACTATATTCTCGAGCTAAATAGCACCCAAATCAACTTTTATCATCTAGATGAGGATTTGACAAATGACATACCAAACTTTTGGGATGGCAAAGATGATTCTTGTCAAATTAGGGAAAAGGAAAAAAACAATGATTTCTCATCTTATACCGACATGTATTCTGTTGTTAATGGGAAAAAGGTCTGGACCAATAATGGTACAGGGGTTTACAGTAATTCTCATGTATCAGGTTCTACAAAGGATAAGAATACTGAAGATTATATTATGTCAAAGGCTGAAAATAGACAAATTTTACAGAAGCTAATGAATAAACCAGCAAATTATTTGACCAATGAAAGGTTATGTAAGTCTTTTTCTTTACAAAACAGTGATTTTGGTATTGCTACAGATTGTAACGAAAGAGCTTATATCCTAAGAGTCAGATGTGAAATGGAACAATTTTCATTAAGTTTTTCCAGTGTTATGGATATGATAAATTGGTCTGTTTACTTATCTGTTGGAATAGGAATTAGTTTGGACTTAGACGAAAGACCCTATCCAAACTACAGAATTGTTCCTATTGGTAGTAGTAGAAGCAGAAGAAGAAGACAGAGAAGGTTGAGAGAAGAAAGACGCCAAAGATTGCTATCTGAACACGAACATCGAAAGAAGGTGTTTGCATCTGCTCCAATCACATCTGTCATTAATAATAGTAGCAGAAAAAATTCTTCAGGTGTTGCACATAAATCTAGTTTTATGAAGTTAACCTCAAGACTTAGATCAGCTTCCCATTCTTCAAACAATACCACTGGTGTTAATATTGAAGCATCAGAAAACAGAAGAAATACTCTACCTGATTTAAATGATCATTTTCTTGAAGATGAATCTTCTAGTTTGTTGGAACTGTGCAGTACCATTGAAGCTGACAGAAGAAGAAGAATGTCTAGTACAAACTTGACTATTTATAATAATTCAATTGCTGAGACTGGTTCTCTAGCAAGCAATAGTAGAAATGTTGAGAATAATATAGTTGAGGATGCTATTGAGGATGAAGAAGATGAAGATGATAATGACTACATTGAATATGAATACGACGAATACGAATATCAGGAACAACATTCTGAAGCTTATGATGATGGAAGTATATCTCGTAGGCCATCAGAAATTACTAATCATTCTTTGAGCACAATTAATAGAGTTGAAAGTGATGTTTTACCAAATGCTGTATTATCTGATGATTCAAGACAAATTGAAAGAGAAAATAGAAGATTAATGGAAGAATATACAAGTTTAACTATTAGAAGGGTCCTGAAAGAAGATGAAATAGAAGAAAATGCTAATAATAATTTGCATATTCCTAATTACAACAAGGACTCTACGCAAAATACCGCTGATATTGATAGATCCAATCCTGCATTAGTTTTGACACATGCATTGACCAATATCACATTTGCACCATCCAAGAAAAAGAACAACACATTAGCTAGTCATAAAAAGACGTCCTCAAGGGAAATTTCGGCTCAAAACTTAAGATCTAGAAGTTCATCTGCAAGTTTGAGTTCAGTGAAGAAGATTTTGCGCCATTCAAAGCCATCACCTAGTCCTTCGGACAGCGAAAAGTCAAATGAAAGTTCAGGAAAGAAGTTTATTTCCAAGTTATTTGGTAAGAAGACTGATAGTAACAAGAACACTGAGACAATTGCTAAGAAGAACAGATCTAATAGTTCTGGAATCACCGTAGATAATGTAATTACATTTACACCAAATGTAAGAAGAAAATCTTTGGCTAGTACAAAAAGAGACGTTAAGTTTGTGAATAATGGCACAAGCTCTCGTGAGCCAACCAATCCCGTTTTTGACCATGAAGAGAGTGAAATTTTGGCAGAAGAAAGATATATAATGGAAGATGAACTACAACTGGAAGCTAGAGATAATGATGAAAATCAGGATATGAATGAAATCTTGGGTAATCCAAAAGTATCTCCAACTTTGGAAGGATCTGAGAACACTTATGAGCGAGAAGGCTTACAAGTTGAAGAAGCTGGTGATTATATCTATCAGCCTCAAAAATTAGAGCTACACTCGTCAACCGACAGAATTGCTAGGGCTAGGGGTACATCATTGTCAAGTGTATCGCCAATGAACTCTGAAACCCAAAAACAAAGAAACAGATCTGCTTCATATCATTCCCAATTGATGAATTATGGAAATAACTCTATGGATGCACACAGCGACTATAAAAGTCAATATGATGGTGACAGCAAGTACATTTGGTCACCACCAAAGAAAATCATGACTAAAAAAAAGTACATAAGGGAAGCCATAGGATGTATTAAGCCACTTTTAGAAAATGAAACTTGGCACGGAAAGGTAATTTCAACTCCTTGTTTGGCACCTGAGTATGAAACTAACAATCCTCCAATCTCTGGTGTATTAGAGGAATTAGGAAAGATAGACTTGGAAAATTCCAGGAACTCTTCGATTTTCAAGTATGGATTTTCACAACATGATAACAAAGCGAAACCTAAATTTAAGTTGATTTTGAGAAGATGTAAGAATCATTATTTGAAGCAAAGCGTTGTTGGACCTAGTGGATATGTAAGATTATGAATGTATATACGAGAATAAATTTGAATTTTTATATTATTATGAAAACTGGCACCAATATGAGCAGTTCAACAATCAAACTGATCATGCCCAACTTATCAAATGGCTCGTCTTTTGGTTCGAACTCTGCCTTTGTGAAAATTGGCAACTTAATATTTTTTATTGATTGTTTTATATGTGTTGAAATTTCTATATTGTTTCTGAATGTGTAATTAAGCGGTGAAAACTGCTTGAGAAGCAGTAGAAAGATAATTATGATGATTGTGTATTGAAGGGTTGTTTTCCGATTAAGCATAACGTGTGTTAATTGATAGCATTTCGGGGTTGTATATATTCCAATAAGAAGTATATTATTCAAACTTTAATATTTTTTTTAAAAAAAAAAACACAGTATAAAGACAAATTAGATATAGAAGGCAAAAATTTTGAACTTTAATTTTTTCGCTTCCATTCAACTCATATTTGAGGAATGCAACAGATCCTTAATTTGAAATTATGTAAAAAAAAAAGCAGTGGTCCAAACCACCGTTAAAGGCGTATTGGTATAGTAGCAACCCATGGTTAATCCTTGGATATTGGTTTAACTTAGACGTTATACATATTAGACTTAAAAAAAAAAACAAAAAAAAAATCAGTTAGTTTCAATATATTAGCTTTTTTTTTGAAAATTAAAATCAATTGTTAGAATCCACTTTCGACTTTAAGTAAAGTATCTATCACCAAAGTCACCTAAACCTGGAACAATATATTTTTTCTCGTTCAAATATTCATCAGTGAAACCAGTTAAAATTTTGATATTTGGGTATTTTTTTGTGACAATTTCAAGACCTTCTGGACAACTTATGATATTGACAAAGATAATCTTTTCTTGCTTGTAGCCTTGTTTTATCAAACAATCCAAGGCCATCATAACAGATCCACCAGTGGCTAGTGCAGGATCCAGCAAAAATACATAATCATTTTCATCATATTCTGGGAATTTGGAGTAAAACAGCTCTGGTTGGAAAGTTTCTTCATTTCTTTGAATCAAAACCTTACCTATCTTACAGTCTGGTAGGACATTTCTCATTTCGAATTCCATACTTTCACCAGCTCTGATGATTGAAACACCGACTATGTTTGTATTAGCAAAGGCATTCTTGTACCCATTATAAGTTTCATCTAATGGTGTCAAAATCTTGTTTTCAGCAACTGGTAAGATGTTCAAGGCTTCTTCTATCAGTAATCTGATCAATCTGTTATTGTAGAAAATGAAATCTTTGTTAGAAGTATTGACATCTCTGATTACGGTATAAATGGTTTTTAATTGATTTGTTAATCTGAATCTATAAACATTATCACCGTAAGTGGTGTTGTTTTCAGAGAAACCTATATATTCAGAGCTGTTGGACATAGTAATTAAATGACTGAATCTGTTTGGTTTTTAAATATTCTTTAATGAATCTTCTTTATTCCAAAAATTGAAAACTTCTTTTCATTCTTTCCCGAAGAGGCTTCTTCATGAAAAAAAAAAAATTTTATACATGATCGATTCAGAAGTGAAAATCCCAATATATATTCATTAGGAATAGATACTCCGTTGTGGTATTATATTGTTAAACTTCAAAGAAGTATATGGTCATTATTATGAAAAATTTAATTGTAAAAAATGAAGTATAATTTTTTTCTTGTTTTAATGATTAATATGTTTCTATATACAACATTATAATATAACTTTTAAATTAACGATTTAAATTGAAAAAAAAAAATGAAAAAAAGAAAACAAGGTCCAGTAATATCTTAAAGATGAATCAGTCCACTTTACTGAAAGAAACAATGTTGATCCCCTTTATCATAGCTAATCCGTAATTAATTTCATCATCAATAATATCATCGTATGGGTTTTCCATTGATTCTCTTAATTTAGCTATTTGAATTTCTTCTTCTTCTGACAAAGTTTGCAAGTCTTTCAATATGTATAGAGTTGAATCTTCTAAAACACAATCCAAATTATCCAAATCATATGATACTAATTTTCCGATGATCTTCATGTTCTTGACAAGGTAAATTTCTACAATATCGTTCATGAAATTGTTTAGCTCAAGGCAATTGGTGCTTGATATTTTTATTGGCTGAGCTTGAGTGTTGTAGTTATTATAAGACTTGTTACCATTGTGGTACTTGTTATTACTGTATTTGTTGTTCTTTTGATACTTGTTGTTGTATTTGTTGTTATTTTTTTGTTGGAACTTGTTATTGTATTTATTGCTGTTGTTCATTTTTGATACTATTATGTTATATTAAAAGTGTCTGTACTATAATTGGTATGCTTAATTTAAATCTGAATCAAGTTT
>ERZ794949.128-NODE-128-length-29939-cov-145.328069_pt1 | contig 29939 bp, 22 predicted proteins | sample MGYA00511363_ERZ794949 | MGnify/ENA primary metagenome ERZ794949 (study PRJEB30137, sample SAMN04331402) | food metagenome | isolation source: T1 must sample point D1 replicate B | place: Australia: South Australia ...
ACACCAAACAAATAAAACATACAAATACACCAAACAAACCAAATCTTGTACATATTTGAAGTTTCAAGGTTCTTTTGAAATGAGTTCTATATGTCATATTTTATATCTTTTTGATGAACAAAACTTAAACACAATATTCAAAAGGGAATTTGAGCAAACTCGATTTAAAAGATTGCCAATTTTAAGGTCTGAATATAAACAAAATGATCTAACTGGAGATTTCATATCCCAGTATCAAAAGTATAGAAATAAAACAATGAAGTATAACGAAAACATATCAATAGATGAAAAAACAGGATACAAATGCAACAATAATATAGTACCAATAATGGAACACTCTGAATATCCTTTTATTAAGTATTTACAAATGACCAAGAATGGTATAGTTTATATGATTGTTTATTCTGCGGTACACGTTGATTCTAAAGATATATTTGATGATCTGGATTGCTTCAAAGCCTTCCAATACCTAAACAGCTTGGACGGACTGCTAGAAAACTTTTTCAACAAAAATTTTAATGTCAAGCAACTCATAAACAATACTATGCTCTTGAACGAGATTGTAGATGAAACGATGGATTTTGGAATCCCTCAATTAACAGATTATAACTTACTTCATCAATACATCAAGCTAAAGGTGGAGGACGAACCCATTGATAAAAAAGAAGAAAAAAAATCAGTTTCACAATTGCAAAGTCTTAAAAATCTTGTTACTGGCACCAATCCTTCTACCAACAGTAAACCTGCAGTATCCTTTGTTAGTCCTAAAGAAGATATTTATTTGAAAACAAAAATCATTGAAACATTGAATGATTCGATTAGTTGGAGACCACAGGGTATACACTATAAGAAAAATGAGCTTTTTGTTGATGTTATAGAAAAAATCAAATTTGTACAAGACTTGAATATAGATTCACCAAATAATATAAAATATCATCAAATTGAAGGTTCTATATTGTGTAAAAGTTATTTATCAGGAATGCCGTTGGTAAAGTTGGGACTAATAAATGATATGGCATTTAACGTGGATAGAATAAACCAAACAGGAGATGAGTTTAAATTCCATCAGTGCATTCAAAAAATAGACACAGATTACTACCAAAATAAAGACGGAAACAAGCTTGTCACATTTATTCCACCAGATGGAGAGTTTGAGTTGTGCAATTATAGATTTGATATCTTGAATAAGCGCAAAGGAGGTGATAATACAGAAATTGTGCAGATAATTGAGTTTACGAAATCATTCAAAGAAGGTTCTATAAAAAAACTAAAAATGCCTGTCGTACGAATGAACTTGAAAATTAAAACATACTTTAAGAAGAATCTAGTTCCTGAGTTTTTACGTATAAAAATTCCTTTGAAATCATTCATAGACGATTTGGAGACTATAGATTTGACCTTCACACCAAAATTCAAAACTGACTTCGGTACAATAATCTTTAATTTAAGTGAGGACTTTCTTATATGGGAATGCAAAAATATCAAGGGTAATTATGGAGACAAAGTGTATGATTGCTTTGTACAGTTTCAACTAATTGATGAAGAGATTATGAGACTAAAACAGCAGGAATTAAAACAGCAAATGGATGCACCACCACTAAGAAATGGACCAAAGCTAGAAAAAATTCATGAAGAGTTGCAAAAAAACAATCAATCAGATGTCCATAGAATTGAGAACTTGAAAAGCAATAACATTCAAGTTGAATTTGAGATTCCTTATTTTGTTTCTAGTGGTCTCAAGATTGATTTTATCAAAGTTGATGAGTCTGAGATCAGCAAATACCAGTTTTTTTCTTGGATCAGATACAAAACCATCAATCAAAAGAATGGCTACAACTTCACTGCCAGTGCCAAGGCATTGCCAAAGGTGTGATAATATCAAACTTATAATAAGTTCTTAACTATTTAAATTCAATTAAACATTCGGGTTTATAAAATTGGTATATCGGATATAAGCACTTAGAAATCTATGTGAAAAAAAAAATTTTCATATATAGGACATCGTTTTATACACATAATCATGAATTACTTGATAAATCAAATATATATGCTAGAAATATAAGAACTATTGAATCGCCAAGCATAAATCGTTAAGAGAAAGTGCAACTATTTATTATTTTGGAAACATGTTAGTCATTAAAAAATCCTTCATTGCGTTGGTGAAACCTCAAAGTATAAGAACCTCATTCCAATATACAGCAAAGGCATTTGCATCTGAATACTTCCAGATTAAGTCTGAAATAACACCAAATGAAAACTCTAGAAAATTCAGCTGTAACAACAACAACTTTGATTTTATCAATTCTAGAATGATTGTCGAAGTCTCTAGAGATGACCCATCAACGTCTCAATACAGTATTCTAGGTAATGTTTTATTGAAGCATATCAAAGAATTAGATTCTGTTATGATTAATCAAAAGTTTGTAACCTGTACCAAAGAAGATTCTGCCAAGTGGCTTGATCTTGATAAGAATATAGCAGAAATCATATCGGATTATTTGAAATATCAATCAGAAAAATCTGCTATAAAGCATAAAGAAAATTCTGCTGAAGCTTCTTCAAAAGATATGAATGAACCAAATCACATCATCTTTGAACAAGAAAAACAAAGAATTGACAGTATTATTGAAAAATTGAAAATAGATGAAAAGAAAAGCAAAGACTTAAGTGAAAAGTTCAGCTCTGAATTTTCCGAAGAAGATGTTGAAAAGGCTAGAAAAGAAGCTTCTGATAAATTAAACTCTCAATTATTATCCAATTTTAAATTTAGAGAACTAGATGATTTTGAAAAGGAAATTGAAGAAGATGTATTGGACTTACTTGAAACCAGAATCAAGCCCAACTTGATGGAAGATGGTGGAGATATCTCATACCAAGGCTTTGATGCTGACACAGGTACAATCTTTGTTAAATTGCATGGTTCCTGTAAATCATGCTCTCTATCATCAGCAACATTACAAGATGGTGTCGAAAGTATGATTAAGCACTACATACCTGAAATAAACAAAGTTCAACAAGTTTTATCCGAGCAAGATGAGCAATCCGCTATTCAGTTGAAGAAGCTGGAAGAAAAAAAGGCTAAAAAAGTAGATGCCTAATCGATTATTCAATCATCGAGTCTTTGTCATTCATAGACTACTATGTTATGAGTCATATATTTATATATTAACCTTTGAACTTATAGCTCTACAAGTGTTATACGTTCACTTTTGTAAATGAAAAGGTTTAACTTACGACCAACATGGTGTTTTGATAGTCTTTTTTAAATCCGTGTTTGTTGTTTTTTTTTGCTTATTGCATTTAACCTTTTATTTAAAACAACAGTGAAATCAACCAGAAAACACACACAGGCACCAAACAAACGTCAGAGAAAGCCATGATTAGAATATTAACAACTCTTTTATTAATCTTATTAATTGTTTTTAGTAGAAATGTTCAAACCAACAGAGAAACACAGATAAAAAGCTCATCATATAAGAAACCTAAGAGTAATGTACATACGCTGAATTCTATTGATGAAGACATCGAAACAGATTCTGATGTTATTGAAATTCAAAATCATTCACATTATTCTAGAGTACTTAGCAACAAAGAAAAGTTGGTTGTTCTTGATTTCTATTCCCACACATGTGCGCCTTGTAAAATGTTAGCCCCTTATATTGAAAAGTTTGCAGCCGCATACACTAAGTCTAAATTCACCTTTGGGAAGGTTAATTGTGATAATCTACCGGAAATCACAGGTGAGAATGGTGTGACTAGAATGCCAACAATTGTATTTTTTAAAAATGGCCATGAAGTTAGCAGGGTTGTTGGAGTTGATGTGAAGGCTATTAGAAATATTTTGGATAAGCATGCCTAAGTTTGGGATTTAATAATATAGATTCCTTTTGAAAACCGGCCACCAATAAACTTCAGTTTCTTTTAATTTGAATTTCTTTCCATTTCTCTTCTCTTTCATTTTCATTCATCGAAAATAAATCAGGCAAATTTATATATTGAAATATTATGCCGACCACGGTAATTCCACAAAATATGTAGCCATAGTTCATTCCTATAAGCGTATTCATAGTTGGTGTTAATGTTCCTATCAAAAAACTTGTTGTCCAACTAAAGCTATTGGATATTCCAAACCCTAGTGTTTTTACTTCACTTTCTCTAGGAAGAACAGCATCAATAATGATAAAAGTTATTGGACCAATGAAAAGTGCAAAGAATGTAATAAACACTGCTGTTGAACATGCCATTAAAATAGTTATGAGGCTATTAGATGAAGATGTGATATTCTGCACTAAGCCCAACGAAGAGAATATAAACATATTAGTGCAGCAACCAATATACCCTGTCAATAAGACTTTTTTTGGTGACCATCTTTTTATTATTGAAAAGCTAGCTAATGTAGCTAAAAAGTTTATAATTGAGAATGAAATTTTTATCAAATCAATTGGCACATGCCTAATGTTGTTAAAAATTAAAGAAGAGTAGTAAAAAAAGTAGTTGATTCCTGTAAACTGTTGAAAAATAAGAATTAAACAGCCAATAGTAACTCTCCATAGGTACAAGGGCTGTCCATTCCACATTTTTTTGAAAGCATTTTCTTTTATATTAGTTCTTGTTGTTTTTATAGGTTTTTCGTTAAAAGATTCTATTTCAAACATATCATTTTTGTTATACGTTGAAAACAGCTTAACTAGTTTGTTGTTAACTTGTTGTTGCATGTCATTGGGACTAGGTGAACACCAGTACATCAAATTAAACATAGTGGTTGTTACCAAAAAATTAGTCAATATAGGCATTCTCCATTGCCAAAAGGTATTTTGAATATAAGTCTTGTATATGTAGTTGGAGATATTACCACAACATATTCCTAAAGTGATCATAAGTTGAAAGTAAGACATTTTACTCTTACCAACAGGCTTTTGGATATTTAATCCTACTAATTGATTAAAAATTGTACAAACTTGACTGATGTATAATGGGCATAAAACATTGTTGCCTCCTTGACCTAATCCAAAGATAAATCTGCCCAAAGTAAACATCTGCCAAGACTGAAAGCCATATATTTGAACAAATTGACCTAACAACACAATGCCTAAATTTAAGCATATCATAAATTTAATATCATTAAATCTATAATTGTCAACCTTTGCAAAAAAAAGACCTCCAAAGAGTCCTCCCAAGTTCAACATAGAAATCACTACGCCAGTGTTGAAATCCGACAAGTTTGGATATTGAGCTTTAAAACTGTTAAAACTTGTGACTAATGAACCAATGCTACCTATATCAATCCCCAAATTTAATCCTGCTAGGGCTGCTATAAAACAATATTTTTTGATGTCGTTTGGAGTTAATGACATTTGCAATGGTGTTCGATTGGTATATTCAATATATATTGCATTTACAAATAAGTTCAAAAACCTTGCTTTGAAAAACAAAACAAACAAAAAAGCCCCTTATACAAAATAAACCTATAAAATTATACTTTAAATATAAAGCCTCTGGCTGGCAGCATGTTCTTTTCCATATGGGGGTTTTTTGTGTAGTATTATTGAATAATGTGATTGTAGTGAATTGATTAAATCCCATGAAGAACACCAATCCACCAATATGAGTCACGTGAGCTTAATATTTCGGATTTAAAGTCTGCTTGCTTTTTTTTTGCGTGCAATTCTTCGCATTTGCCCAAGGTTTAAAATATAGCTCTGTAGGAAAAGCAGAATTTTAAATATGTGTGAACAATTTTAAGAAGTAAAATGGGGTTTAAAACCTGTAAGATTACTTGATTAGCGGCTTTTAAACAATCAATTATGTTTTCCTTGAGGCTGAATAATATTTCCACAAAGTTTTTTGGCAAAAGGTTCCTTGCAAACCAACCTAGTAAAGCTGAATTTGTTCCGAAACTCAACATATCAAAGCTAACATATGCACAAAGATTGGCATTGATTGACAATTGGACAAATACGCAATACAAATACTTAAATAATATTCAAAATAAAAACAACATATCCATTCCTTTAAAAACATACCAGTTTATTCCTCTGCTTATCAGCAAAGATAATATTCAATTCAAAATCACAAACTACTTGAACAACAACATTAATATTCTAAACATTAACAATTCTTTGGTGTTTTTGAAAGGAAAATTATCAACAGATGAGCTTATAAATGATGATATTATTGATAACAACGTGATAAATGATTTTCCTCTTGATATAAAGCAGCTGAGTTATCAAACAAGTAAGAAAATGCGTTCATACCTGTGGAAGTTTTTTTTCAAAAATCAAATTTGGACATACTCTTCTTTAGCTGCTATTGCTGTGTTTTTACCGAGTATAACATTTCCATATGTTGTTATGGCAACCATTATATGTGCAATGAGGGACTATTTGACTGTTTATAATTACATATTTGATGAGATATGGTATAAGTTTTTAATTAAGCAAAGTCTTATTGAACCATTGCTGGACTATGTCAACAAGCAGGATAAAATTTTAAAAGAAAAGTATTTAGGCCCTGATAGTGAAAAAATCAATGAACAAAAGTCGATGAACATTAAGGAATTATGATTCGTTAATCTCATAGTAAAGCACTGTGCCGTCAGTGTTCAACAATGCTGTATATACCTTAACATCTCTATATAGATCAGTCTTATGACTTCCAATAACACTGAAAATTTCGTTCAATTGATGTAAACTTAAACTTTTTTTGATATTCAATATAGGAAAGAAAAACTCACAATTCTCTTCCTTTTCTTTCTTACTGATTCTCCTTATAAAATAGCTATCTTTGTTGTACTTATTAATTTCATATTCAAAAGACACATCCAATCGAGGCGCCACCTCCGACACAAAATGTAAAAGATTGTTATATACCATTTGGATCCCTTTAGGACAGTCTTCGAATGAAACTACAGATGACATTACGGGCTTAAGGTGAAGATACTTAATGTGTTTGCTTCGGTTTCAAAACATGCTAATTATTAGGGTTTACTGTGCTGATTTCTAAAATCCGCAAGAAAAATCTCAAATTCATCCTATATGATGATCTATTGGCATTTTTCATCAATCTCGAAAAAAGAAAGAAAAAAAAATGCAAATAAAGTCTTCAAATCCCATTAAAAGTCATTGATTGTTAATCCCCATAGAATACTGACTTTCAGCGTTGCTTTGTTTTAGTCAAGAGAAACATGCTTTCAAAATTTGCCAGTAGGGCTTTTAATTTCAGTCATAGACAAGTTTTATCGAAAAATCTTGCATTTATACCACAATTGACTTCAGTAAAGCCTCGTTTGAGCATATCAACAACAGCTAAATACTCAACAAATACATCTGAGAAATTTGGAGTATATGATGATTCTGAATTCATAGATGAGTTTGGAAACTTTGAAATTGCAGATTTTGAAGCCAGTCTGAATAAAATAACAAGTGATTTTTTGATTGCACATGGCGACAAGCCTATAGAGAAAAAGGCTTTGGATAAATACTGGGGCTTGATAATCAAAGATTACGAAGCTAAATGTAAGTTCACTGATGCAGAATCTTTAAAAATGGACACAGCTTTGCTTGATCATTATTATAAATTTGTTAGCAACACATCAAGTTCAAACTTACTTACCAGTGATTTATTATCCAAATATATTAACATATTAACACTGATTAAAGCTGGGTCCATAAGAGACTTCTCCATTGCTAAGGGAACTATGAAAATATTAGAAGATCAAAACAACATTGATGAAATGAACCTGAGCATCAATACTAGATTCATAAATGTCTTTGATACTATTTTGAAAATACTGAATTTTGTACCACTTACAGATAAATCTCAAGATATACCTATTCACTTTTTTTACATAGTATACCTAAGATTTATGAATGAATTGTCCTTTCAAAATGGCTCTGATGTCAGAAATCAGCAAATGAAAGTTGTCAAGTTCTGTTTGAATGAATTTTTGAAAAACAAGGATTCATCATTACACAAGCTTTCAAATATGAAGGTTAAACGTTTCCAAAAAATTCAATTTTCGTCCTTATCAACTCATTCAAAAATTGATTCTGATGACATTGAATCCATTAGAGCTTTACAAAAATGCATAATGTATAGAATATTAATAACCCAAGATGAAAAAATTATATCCAATGTGTGGGATAGCATAAATTTCAGATCAGGTTATTACAAAGATAATATAATTGAGAACTGGAATATCTTCATTGAGCAAATGGAAAAGATATTTTTGAAGAACAAAACACCAATGACAGATCCTATGAAAGTCTATACTGCTACACATCTTCTATCTGTGCTTACCGAAGATTTGGTAACCTTTAGTGAAGTAAAAATTCCAGAAGGAGAAAATTTGATTTTAAGAATAAAGGCTTTATTAAAATAATTTTGTATATAATGGGATATTGATTTAAATATCTGCGAAATTCTTGGTTAAAAAATCCATGAATTGTCTTTCAATGTTGTCTTCTAAAGAAGTTAAATCTGTTTCAGTTTGTTTTCTGATTTTGTGCAGTTGGATAAATTGCCTTTTAAGTCTTTGCAAAATATTCAAGTTTGAAAATAACCTTTGTTTAACCAATGATGATTGAAATTGGATAAATTTGCCTCTTTCTACATCTTCATCATTCAATAAAAATCTTAAATTCATAGAATTGACTTCTACATTCAACCATTCTGATAGTTTTTTCAACAAATTTGAAGATATGTTATTCAGTTTCATTAAATAATCATTTTGTGTAATCGGTTGCAACTTTGTTGTGTTTGATGGTTTCATTTTGTGGGCCAAATCATTCAATTTTTTACTTTCTTCTTCACTCATGCTCTTGCCAGTAGAAGCTAATGCATATTTTTGGAACTGCTTTGGATACAAGCATTTCAATATTTCAACAACTATTTCGTCTGTGACTTCATCTTGATTTTGTAAAAATTTGAAACAAGGAGAATCCCATCTGTTTCTTTCATTTGGTTCTTCAAATCTCATTGCTAGCTCATTGATTAAATTTTTGTCCCATTTATCTTCCTTACCCTCTTCTTTGATTATGTGGTCATTTTCTGTATTAAGTTGACCAGCGGCACTCAATTCCAAAAGATTACCTACTTTAGCTCTTTCTAGCTCATCTTCCACATGCTTGATTGTGTATACTAGACAATAACCTTCGTTAAAATTCTTACAATCTATGAAAAGTTGATATCTAAACCCTTTGATATAATTCAAACTATTAACAATAACTATATTCTTCAAATTCACATCTCTTCTCATGATTGATTGGATTTTTCCTCTATTAAACTTTTCAAGTTTTGGATCGGAATATGAGCTTGGTGGTATAGACAAAGTTTCATCAGAGTGGTAGATTATATTTGGTTTGAATGATAAAGGTGAATTATTGTTAGAGTCATCGAAAAACTCGTTTAACTTCTTCATCAAAGCTTCACATGTCTTAGTCTTTCCGGAGTTCGGCAAACCAGTTAAAAGGATTAATGGCATTTTGTGATACTATCCTAAAATATAACAGTTGATTTACAATTTATTTGGTTGTGATTGTGTGTATTCTTTATAACTTTAGAAATATTCAAATATGAATAACTTTTCTTTTTTTTTTTTAATTCAGTTTTTTTTCCTCTCAAGAATACTGAATTTTTCTTTAATGCTTTATTGAAAAAATAGCCATATGAAGAGTATTCAAAAAGAGGACATCAATGAACTCCGACAGAAGAAATAACCAATATACATAATAACAATATTGAACTACGAAGGAAATGATCAAATCTGTGATGATTTATAGAAGATCCTACCATGTTTCGAGGCTCTTGGCTCAATTGCCAGTAAAGACCAATGACTATAAAAATAAACATATAGAAAAAATCACATACCGAAACGATTCTCTTTCGAATGAAGAAATGGAATTCAGACCAAGATTAGAGTTCAATTCTCAACTGGTTCCAACATTCAAAAGTATAAAAATACCACCATATGATGTTTTGAAAACGCTATTGCCCCTATACAAACAATGCCAATTTGTGATAGAAATCAGAGATGTCAGAACACCTTTTACCTCGAAAAATGTCATGTTTGACCTTTTGGGACTGAAATCAGTAACTAAGGCTGATATTGAGAAATATAATACGGAAAACGAAAGTTCAACTCCGGTGTCTATTGAAGATATGTTGATGAAGCAAATCGATGGTAACAGTGTTTACAGTGGAGAAGAAGATAAATCCAATGAAAAGGTAAGGGATGTAGAAAAATTGATTGTTTATACCTTCGGTGATTATTTAAACCGTATGGCACAGGAAAGTTCAGTTTCTAGAAAACTAGTGATTGATTACAAAAAGAAATTGAATTTTTATCACAAACAAATGAATGAAAACTACATGATCATAGACGGTACAAATATACCCAAATCAGGGCATGAGTTAAGAACTGCTTTAAGAACATTTTACTACAGATATGTGAATTCATATGACAATGTTCTTTCGCCTATTGGATTTAACTGTTTGATAACAGGTATTCCAAATGTAGGCAAATCAAATGTGATAAACATAATGAAGCATTGTTTGGATAAAAAGGAGAAGAATGAAATAAAAAAAGTTGTAAAGTCTAAAAATTTTAGTGGAACAACAAGAAATGCATCTGGAAGAATAAGGGTTGATGACTTTTTACACGGAATCTACGTCATTGATACCCCTGGCTTGAGTATGCCACCAGTAATGTATGATTTAGACATGAGAATGGCTTTAGCAATGAACTCCGAACAGATTACCGTTCACAGTAACTCTGATAAGTCATTAAAGGTCAATGATATTGATGAAATTATGGAACTAGACTTTATTTTGTATTTGATTAACCTGTTATTAAAAAAAGAAGTCATAAAAAACGATTTGGGAATACCTTTGGTCAATGATGTATGGGAACTTTTAGAATGGTATTGGCAGAATGTTTTACTAGTTGATATCAATAACAACCAGTTGAGGAGAAGTCAATTTGAACATGATATTAATTCCAGATCTAGAGTTAAAAAATTCATGCTTTCAACCAGTAGTAAAAAACTTAATCAAAAAGTTGAAAATACCAAACATGACATTTACTTGAATTGGCAAAACATTGCTCATCACTTGCATCATTACTACTTAAGAAAACTAAGAGGATTGCATATCCCATGTTATGATATTAGTTTTTGGTTAGGTGTAAATGAAGAAGGTGATCCTAAATTAACACACTTCAAAAATTTCATTCAGAAACAAATAAAAAAAATATTGAAGTCTCATCCAGAAATACAAATAGAGTTGATGGAGGCTTCTGTTGATGTAAAAACCAAACTCAAAATAGCTGATGAAATTAAGCGTATCAAACGAAAAAAGAACACAAATCATTTACCAACAAAACTTGTTGAAAGCATAAAAACTAAGCATGAGAGCAAAAAGAAGAATGCATTTATGAGAGCCTACAACAAGGTGCTCTATGAGTAAAGAGCGAGTTTCAAACACATTGAAAACGTGATAACGTCACGTTTTTTTGTAAAGCAATCCATTTAAAATCCGATCCCATCTTGTGATTAATAATTATGGTAATTAAAACGTGATTCAAATAATCAACCCGGTACCGGTCTAATTTTGTCCAAAATGGAAAAATGTTCCAGGATTGATTTTAACTTCCGAATTACTCCTAATTTTAAAGACATGTTTTTTTTTTTTCCACATATTTGAAAGATTCATTATAAAAGCCTTATAAAATTGCTTCAAGAAGAGCAGATTAGCTTTTTCTGCTTTTAAGAATGAGATTTATTATGTAATGGAACCAAACAAAACTAAGTTTATTGAATACTTTTCATCAAAAGGAAATTGTTTTTATTGGATTATAAATTTTTTCAGAATATTCAGTTATACGAACAATTCTAACTTTTATTACTAAATTAAACCACACAAATGTCTAAAAACGAAACTGAACATAAAAAATCAGCTGCTCAAAAAGTTTCTACAACAGGATCTTTTATTGCAGGTGCAGCAGCCGCTTGTATTGCTGTTACAGTCACTAACCCAATTGAAGTTGTTAAGACAAGAATGCAATTGCAAGGTGAACTTAGCGGAAAAACCGGAAAAAAGGCATACAAAAACCCATTCCAAGCATTGAAGGTGATCTTCCATAACGAAGGTATCAGAGGGTTGCAAAAAGGGCTAAATTGTGCCTACATATACCAAATTGGTCTAAATGGTTGTAGATTAGGTTTCTATGAACCTGTTAGATTTCAATTAAATAGATTGATTGCTTCTAATGGCCAAGATCCTCACAAAATTCAAAATCCTGTTATAAACGTTGTATCTGGTGCTGCTTCCGGTATCATTGGAGCCATTGTAGGCTCACCATTGTATTTAGTAAAAACAAGAATGCAATCTTACTCAAGTCATATCCAAATAGGTCAACAAACACACTATAAATCATTTATAGATGGTTTATCACAAATCTACAAGAAAGAAGGTGGTATTCTAGGTTTATTCAAAGGTGTTGATGCTGCTATATTGAGAACAGGTGCCGGTTCCGCTGTTCAATTGCCAATTTATAACACATCTAAGAGTTTCTTAATCAATAGTGGTTTCATGAAAGAAGGAACTGCTCTACACTTAACTGCTTCATTGTTCAGTGGTATTGGTGTGGGAATAGTTATGAATCCATGGGATGTCATTTTAACAAGAGTATACAACCAACAAGGACACTCATACTATACTGGTCCGATAGATTGTATGAAAAAAACCATAAAATCCGAAGGTGTAATGGCTCTTTATAAAGGTTTCGGAGCTCAAATATTCAGAGTTGCTCCACATACCATATTATGTTTAACTTTCATGGAACAGACCATGAAGATAGTTGTCGCCGTTGAAAACAAGTTAAAAGCTTAGTATATAACAGCATTTAATTTTAATTCATTTTTTTCTTTCTTTATATATGTATATACTATAAAGTCCGATACAAGCTTTTCTTCAAATAATGAAATTCTCTTGATACAAGGGTAATGGCACATCATTTTGATCGAAATATCATTGCGCGAATAAATTTATCCGCTTAATATACCTAAAAAACGCGCTTATTTTTTTTTTGTTATAAATAAGGCAAAAATGTTCTAAAAAGGAAATAACCTGGTTTTTATCAATTCAATATTTTTGTGTGGGGATGTTTGTTACATTATTTTATTTTTACCTATTAAAAAAAACCTTATCTTTTGATTAAGTTTAACTTTATATAAAGGAATGAATTGATTCTGTGTAATATATAATTATATGGGTGGGCTCTTTTTTATAAAGTAATCTTCTATTTTTTTTTCCAAATTTGTTATAACATAACCAACTTCAACACAAAAAATATGATCTTCAAATACCAAAATTTACTTTACAACCACTGTAAAGCTGAAAACAAGACAAAATACAGTAACGTTGAATGCAATTTTAGCTTTACTAATTCTTATATCACCATAAACAACATTTTATATAAACTTTTCTACTTTTTGTTTTCTTTACCAATTATCTCAGAAATACTATCCATTATTGAGACTTTTATTTTGGTAGTGCTTTCCTATGGAGAAGTTCCATATCATTTATCTTACATAATGGATGGAAACAGAAGATTTGCAAAATCTATAAATCAACCTTCAAAAACAGGACATGAAATAGGTTCGACTTCATTGATACAAATAATTCACTTTGCTAAAACTGTTGGAGTTAAACATTTATCTGTATATGCTTTTTCCATAGAAAATTTCAACAGATCTGAAGACGAAGTTAAGCTACTAATGGATTTATTGACTCAAAAACTAACTGAGCTTAGTTACAAAATTACCAACAGTAACAAGTCAAGTTACAAAAGTTTTAAAGGGATTCAAATAAAAATAGTAGGGGATCGTTCATACCTATCGAGTCAAGTAGCTGCCAAAGTTAAAGAAATAGAAGAAAAAACAACTATCAAAAATGCTTCTGATGTGTTTTTTAATTTGTATATATGTTGTCCTTATACTTCAAGAAATGAAATTTTTCATTCTATGAAAACCAATATTGAACTTAAAAAAAAAAGAGGAAATGACTATATAATTAATGAGGCTAGTTTAGAAAAAGAGATGTTTTTGTCCAAATACATACCTACATGCGATTACTTAATAAGAACTTCAGGAGCAACAAGATTCAGCGACTACTTAATGTGGCAAAGCCATAACCAATGTGCTTTCGTATTTTCTCAAACACTTTGGCCTGACTATGGGTTTACACATTTTGTCAAAAATATTATATCATACGGCTACTTCAAAAGCTTGTATTCATGGAATAAGCTTGAGACTATTGCAAATAAAAAGCATCCTTGTTCAACAACAAATCATGCACAAAGACTAGATATTTGGAAATACTCGCTTTTTCAAGCTTCGATTCTTGAAAAACAGATATTTTTCCCAATCAAAATTATATCTAGAGCTCTTTATAGCGGAAAAAATGAGGTTCTTTACAAAGACTTGAAAATAGCACCAAAATCATCTTCAATAACGGAAAGAAATTAATAAAAAAAAACAATATGTATTTACCAATTCTTCTTTATGACAATTAAAATAACTGCTTTTTTTAATCTGTATTTCTCCTAAAACTATTGTAAACTACAACATCGGCAACCAAAACCAATATACCCACAAATAGACATAGTAGCACTCTTAAGTTAATATCCATATACGGTGTCCAATACCAACATGCTACAATGGAGCTAACAACTGTAATCAATATGTTCAATATTGTTGTGTATATCTCTTTTAATTCTTTATGCAACATTTGGGGTGTAAATGACTTTTCTTCTTCAATATAAATTTCTTTCAATAACTGTCTCTTTTTTATTGTATTTAATGATTCTTTAAACTCATCCGTGTAATTCATTCCATCAATCCTTGGTTCTGATCCCACAAAGTTTATATCTTTCAAATCATCAAACCTAAGTTTTTTTTTCTTTAAATTTACAATTATATCATCAATTGTCAACGAATTTGTAGGTTGTCTTGCTCGATTGTAATTTGAATCTTTTCCTTCTAATTCTTTTATATCTATATTTTTGTTTGTATCAAAACTAATATAGAACAAATTGTTTTCCGATATGTCTTGTTTCATTGCTGTAAAGTTAATGTTTGGTGTGCTCTTGTTTGTAGAAATAAATAAATTAGTTGATGGAACAAAGAGTAAGAGGTTTCACGGCGCTTGACGGCAGCCAAATATTTGTTTACTTTTGTCACGTGCTGCCAATATGTTTACATAAACAAATTGCACTTTTTAATTAAAAGAAAACCTATTTTAAAAGATTAAGTAAAAAGTTTTTACACATAAGTTTTGACATTATTAAAAATATATTAAAAAATGTAAACTATTTGAATTTGATTTCATTTAGGTGTATTGCTAGGTAAGGATTTATAGCTAGGTAAAGATTTATTGCTATCGCTTTAGTTGATATATATCACGTGCGTTTTTTTAAATGAAGGAATTTTCCTAGGTTTTTGCGGAGATAACTTTTTTTTTTTTTTCTTTCTTTTTGTTGAAGAAAAAAAAATGTGATTTTATCATGCTATGAACACTCTGAATATCTGATAGCAATAGGAAAGAAGGTTGAATAAAAGACACCAAAAGTATACCAAGTTAAAACATAGCATTATAATATAAATAAGACATGTCAGATACTGTCGAAAATAAAAACGATACAATTTCTGATGATTTGAGAAATGAAGAAGCTGAAATAACTAAAAGTGTAGCTAAAATTAATACAGAGGAGGTGTTTAAGGATCAGCCTGTACACTTACTTGATAGCACATGGACTCTATGGTATACAAGACCTAAAACAAACAAGAAATATGATTGGAAATCTCAACTTCAACCTATAGCTGATGTAAATAGTATTGAAGAATTTTGGGCTTTACAGGCTTTAATACCATCAATTGAAGAAATCCCTGTAAAAACTGATTATCACTTATTCAGAAAGAATATTAGACCAGAATGGGAGGACAAAGAAAATAGCAAAGGGGGTAAGATTATTGTGGAGTTTAACGATTATCAGAGAATGAATACTGTTTGGACTAATTTGATGATTATGGCTATATGTGAACACTTTGAAGACCTACAACCATTGTCAGAAGAAGACAATGAATTTCTAGATAGACCTGAATTCTTTCACGTCAAGTCTAATACAAAAGAAAACCAAGAAAACAGTTCTATTTCAGAGTATAGCAAGGAAAATCCTGTTGTTAATGGTGTAGTATTCAGCAAAAGATATAAAAATTTAAGAGTCTCCCTTTGGGCCAAATATCACTTTGATAAAACTAAGAGTATTCAAATTGCCCTGAAAATCAGAGGTTTGGTTTTAAATTGGTTAAAGGCTTACAATTTAGATAAAGAATATACATTTGAACTACAGGAAGAAGAGGCCATCAATTACGGCCCCCATGATAATAATAAAGCCTTGAAGGAAGTGAACATTGTTGTGAAATTCCTCACATTGAAGGACAATATCCATCTTATATCTTTACCCGTTGAGAAAAATGAAGACTAGTTTGTACAATTTTAAACTATGATAATAAAGTATATATACAAAAAAAAAAGAGCTTACATTTTTTTTGTCGCAATCAATTGTATTTACTATCTTTCATGCTTATATTTTTATCTAAATATTGTGTAATTAATACATTTCTAATGTAAAGTTTTAATAAAAAAAAATTAAAAAAAAACAAAACTTTAAAGGGGGGATCCGGGAATTGAACCCGGGACATCTTGCACCCAAAGCAAGCATCATACCACTAGACCAATCCCCCGTTTTAAAGCTTTGATGACTTTTTTAAAAGTAAATTTGTCTTGTTTATAAAATTCAAATAAGCTATTAATAAAAGGTAATAATGACACTGTACGATAAACGTCGTTTTAATTATTCGATGATGTTTGAAATAACAAAGTTGAAGAACTTTTAAATGTACATTATAAGCAGTTTGAATCTCAATTGTTTTTATTAAAAAGAAAAGAAGAAGCTTGTACTGAATATATAAAAAATCTGTATTCTAATCTTGTAATATTCCAAAAGTGAAAATACGTGAAAATCTTGATAAATCTATAATATCAGGAATGTATAATTAATTATAATTTTGCTTTGATTTATAACTATTTATTAAAGTCATTTCTTTTTTTTTTTAGCAGGTAAATTGCAAATAGCAATCATCAAAGTTTTTTTTTTTTTTTTTTTGAAATCCATAAAAATTAAAAAACAGTTCCATCACTTATTAAATTAATTGGTGGGCCACCTTTCATTTCTGGTCTTTTCTTCATAGCAATTACTCTTCCACCTTTCCATGAACCAGCTTCTATCAATTGACACAATTCCAGATCATAATTTAATTTTGCATTAACTAAAGGTAAGATGTAATCCAACAGTCCAACAGTCAAGCATCTCCATTCAACAATAACACCGTCATGGGGTTCATAGCTTGGAATTTTGCAAGCTTCGTTAGTCTTTCCATGATTAATTTTTCTTGAAGTATTTAAACCCTTGGCTAAGATATCTTCCTTTAAGGTTATAACATCAAAATCCAAAAACAATCCTCCATTTCTGTATTCAGGTAAACCTGTTTGTAGATTTGTGTTTAGAATGTTGAATTTGTATCCGTATTTTTCTAATGGAATCAACAAAGAGTAGCAAAGCCATTGCGTCAACTTATGGAAAGTAACAATGTTATCAGGAGAATCCGGAATAGAATCACAGTACCAAGCATCTCCTAAAGGATGCCCAGCAATTGTTAATCTACCTTTTGGCCAAATACTAACCAAACCTTCCATCAAAGCATCCCATACCTGAGATAAGTCTACAGTAGGTTTTTCATACCCAGACAACTTGATTTTGTATAAGTAGTCAATCAAATTTCCAGGTCTAGCATCAGATCCAAAAATATCAGAGTTTGAACACAAAGCTTCACCCAAAGACTTAATTAAAGCTAATCTTCCTTCTAAACCGCTGACATTGTTTTCATCAGTGATTTGAAAGCTTTCTTTAAAGTCATCAAGGGTCCAAGACTTTAAAGATAAACCATTTACTTTAAAAGGATCATTTTCTGGATCATTTGATAGTTTACCTTCTGAAAAAATATTGATTGAAGCAACCGCCAATCCTTCGGATCTACCAATTGTGGTATTCGAAGATTCTTCATAGTATTTCCAAGTTGTACCAGCTCCAGCATCTATCAAAACACTAAATACAAATAAATCGATAATTTTTTTGCATATTTCGATTTCATCAACGCCTGCATTTTCCCATTTTTTGATAATCGCAGACATTCTATCAATATTGGATGCATTAATGTGTTGCCATCTACCGTGTGGTGGAATCTTTTTTAAGTCATTATCAGTTGGGTAATCTGGTCTGATAATTTCATCAACAACAAAATCAACAACATTTGGTACTTTGTCAAGATTTAAGGCAAAGTATTTTCCTTCTCCATGTTTAAGAATGTAATCAAAAACTTTGGATGTGGTTTCTCTCACGGATTTTATGGATTTATAGTATTCAAGGGTTTTCTTGGAAGGTGATTCCATTATAGTCATTTTTAAATTTTATGGTTTCTTTAATTATTTTTTTTGTTGTTGCTTATAAGATATAGAAGTCCATACACACTCTGTATTTATATGCTAATATTTTTGAACTTTCAATTTGGAAGATTGCGTTAGCATGTGTACGTGTTCCATCCTTCAAAGTGTTATTACAAGTAATTTAAAAGATAAGACACTGAAAACTTTCATCTTATCAAAAATAAACAAAATGAATTATTAACTCCACCGGTGATATTTTTTTATACAACTCTTCGCTTAGGACCAAAAAAAAAATGTAACAATTTTTTTTTTTTTTGAAATAATAAAACAATTTCCTATTTGGTACAGCTGTTATTTTTTTAAGATTTATTTGGCAAAAAAAAAAAAAATAATTAGCACATATGGCTCAAAAAAAAAAAATATGGAGCGGGTGCTAACATCTAGTTAAAGTAAGTGAAATATTATTTCAGCTATAAGTTTAATGCGGTTTTCTATAGTACTATAGAAGAATAGAATGAAAACCCTAGAAACCTTTCATAAAAAGTATAAAAGATAAACCAATAAATATGTCTGAAGTTGAAAAAGTCGAAATCCAAGACCAACCTGAAAAGGTCTACTATGTTCAATTAAACATGGTCTCCTCTAACGTTAAGGAATTAGAAGAATTCGCTACCGTTGCTGGTAACAAATTCTCTGCTTTAAAGACCAAGAAGGGTCCAGTTAGATTACCAACCAAGACTTTAAAGATCACCACCAGAAAGACTCCAAATGGTGAAGGTTCCAAGACTTGGGAAACTTACGAATTAAAGGTTCACAAGAGATACATTACCGGTCAAATCCCAGCTTCCGCTATTGTCCACTTCTTGAACTTCACTGTTCCATCTTCCGTTACTGTTTCCATCCAAACCAAGGAATCCTCTGCTTAAATTTAATAAAATAACTTCAAATTATTACAATTTTTTTTTATCTATTAAATGTTAACAGTCAACCTTTTTGGTCTGTATTTTTTCCAAAGAAAAAAACTTTGAATTCTTTTATGGCACTATACCAATGATGATTAATGATCAGTTTTATTAAACTTTTGCCTACTCAAGGCTCAATACAACAGTTTTCCATTATCTTTTAGCTGAGAGCTATCAGTAGCTAGAAACATAAAAAAAAGGGTTCGAATATTATTTTTTAGATGTAAATTATTGCTTTTTTTTCATCCAATAAGAAGATTACCAGTTTCTGTCATTAGAATATTAAAATTTGGACATTAGTCATATTAGTGTTTCTATAATAATTCAAGTTTGGTTACAATATCAAAGTCAATGAGTTTTGTTGTTTTATTTTATTTTTTTTCAAAAATTTTAATCAAAACTTAAAGTACTTTTTTTTATTATTATATATAATTCAATTCAATTGCATTTGTATATTATATATTTTTTTTTAAATTTCAAAGATTATAATTCTCAAAATGTTATGATGAAACCGTCATTTTGATTTGCTTTTAGGTTTTTGTTGTCAAGTCTTTTAATGTTATTAAGTAAGGACTACAATTTGATAATCTCCCCAATGATTGCGTGTACGAAATGTTACTTTCAATCGAATCATTAGCCGTTATGATACTTATATCATCCGAAATAACTTCAATATGTTTTGAAGTTACGTTATCAGTAAAATATGGATGTTTAACTGAAGTTAATTTGATCATGGGATAATCTTCAAGGATAAACTCAGAAGAATTACTCTTGGTTGGTGGCGTGCTGTATCCTGACTTATCTGAGTAACATTCATTGTTATAGCGTTTTTTCTCTATACTTCTTGTGTCTAGAAATCTGGATCTTCTTTTCGACATTTCGGTATTAGCATACAAGTTGTTCCAAGTCCATGAAGGTTTTTTTACACATGGATGATGGTACATTTCATCTTGTATAACCAAGTCATCATACACTGAGCTAAACTTTGGCTTCTTAAACTTAGATGTCATCGCATTTTGTGAACTAGTTGATGAAGTAGAGTTATAATTTCTTTTTTGAGCTATTGCATTTAATATATATTGATTGGAATCTTCAAAGATCAAGTAGCTAGATGAATTGACATATGAACTAGGTCGTTCACAATCAGGATCTGAGATATTTGTGTTTTTATGTTTATAAAAAGGAAAGTGACAATTAACACCTTTTGAGTTTCTAGATGATAGGTATGCCATAAAAAATAAAATAAAATAAGACTGCTGTTTGTCAAAAAAATGATTAGTATCTGTGTTGTATCTTGTTATAACTTATAGTTGTCTTTATTAATTCAAATAATATAGAGTTAACTTGGGTTTGTATAAAAGAGAATTAACCATATCAAAGCTAAACAAACAAAAAAAACACCATTTATAAAAGTAAATAAAAACCCTTTTTTGTTTTTCTGATAAACTCTAATAAGCTAATTCTTAGTTTCTTTGTAACTTATCTCTAATATATGTATTTCCAATTTGAATTTAACTTCTTTTGCAATTGATTAAATTTCAGTTATGTCCGCTTCCTAAAAAAAAAAAATAGTGAAAAATTTCATAGAGTTCTATTCAAATACTTTACAAAAATTCAATCGATTCCCTTCAATATTCTAATCATAAACCAAACATCAAACAAGGACTTGAGTGCACCACTTTGAAGATTCAAAAAAAAAAAAATAAAAACTAGTAAAATACTTACTTTTTGATATCAAAAATGGAGTTTGATGAAACTTTACTGACTAACAAAGCTGATTTAAATAAAGTTACATTAGATGAACTTCGAAAGATACATCAAGAGACCAAAGATGAAGCAGAAAAATATTTTAAGCTAATATTAGAAAATGCCAGTAACAAGACACAAAAAACAAAAGCAAAAAAGGCAATAAAAGATATCAACTTTAAATTAAGCTTTTATCAAAACAAAGAATTACAAGAATGGAATGCTTTGCATCCAGAACTTATAAGTGAAGAAGAAGATATTTCAGAAGAGGAATTTTCACCTGAAGAGCTTCTTAAGCACATATCTGAGGTCAAAATAGAAGAACAACCTAAACAGGTGGAATTGGAGATGCAAAAACCTCAAAAGAAAAATAGACAAAAAGAACGTAAAATGAGAAAACAAGCAGAGATTGATGAACAAAGAAAACAGGCAGAATTTGAGGCCAGTCAGCTACCTGATTTGAAAAAGATAGAGCATCAGAAGTTGAATGAGAAGTTTGAAGAGCTGAATGTTGTGCTAGAGGAAATAAAAGCAGATGGAAATTGCTTATTTTACTCAGTTGTTAATCAATTAAAAGCCAGACACTCTCATGAGCTGTTTAATACATATAATATTCCTGAAAAGTTTGAGTACTTTGAAAATGCTGATTTATTCTATGATAAGTTGTCACAAAAACTTCTTAGGGAACTTGTAGTATGCTATCTACAGGAAAACAAAGAAAGTTTCCAATTTCTTTTGTTTAATGAAGAAACTGACCAGCTGTATGACTTTGATGAATACTGCACCATGATGAAGGATACCTCTGCATGGGGTGGTGAAGTTGAGTTGTCTATCATCTCTGAGATGTTCCGATGCAAGATTTTTGTACTACAACAGGATTCAAGCTTTGAGATAGGGAACACTGCATTAACAAACCCTACTTTGAAGTTGGTATATTATAAACACACATTAGCTTTAGGAGAACACTACGCATCATTAATTGACAAATAGACTTTTTATTATTTATGCTATATATATATAGATAGTTGCACTATTATTTACCAAGGTTTACCAGTGTAGTACTCTTTTTGATTGAACATCCAGATCAAAGAAGTTGAAGCAACAATAAATGGACCAGCAATACCTTTGTCGAATTTGCAAGATTTGAAAGCAACCAGTTCAGATCCAAAGTGACCCAATGCAACAATGTAACTTATAAAACAGATTTGGTAAATTTGTTCATTTGATGGATATAAAGCAGCATAAAATCTTATGACACATGAAATAAAAGTCCATGTACCAAAAAGTCTACATGACAATTCGTTGATTTGATTGTTCTTTTTCAAACTTGTGTTGGCGTAAACTTTTCTAGTTAAGGAGATACCAATTTTGGAGAAACATTGTATACTATTGAAAACGGAAACAACGGATATGAAAAGTAACCATTTAGGAAGGTAATTTTTAGAAACAATGACAGGTTTCAATGTATCAACGATTGAAGAAAGAATATTATTAAACATGATAAGTACTTGTTTGTGGTTTGTTTTTAATTTTTTTGGGCAATTTGTTCTTTCAAGTTGATATTAAACGCCATTTATATATTACTTGTTAAAATTTTAATATAAACAATTATAACCAAGAGTCCTTTTTTTTAAAAAAAAAATGAATGCTGGTGTGACTTTTCACTTGCTCGTTTAGATGCATGTCACGTGATCTCAAATGCAGAGGCAGTAATTGTCAATTGCAAGCAGCGCATGTAACAAACACATTGTTATACCAAGAGATCATACCGAAATCAAGTACAAATATTACTGGTCAACGATAATAAACAAAAAGAAAGGCGTTGACTAGCAAGAAAGGCAACACATTTACAAACGTGAGTAAAACAAAATATTATAACAATTGTAAAATTAAGTTTAATTTTGAAAAATTAACAATAGTTTTGGTTTCAGTTAGGTAACATATTGGTCTCACGGGGAATACATACCGTCTTTTTGGATAAAAGATTAATGGCATCTCCCAATCGAAGAGCTGGGTTTATAGCGATATGGCCTGATGGCCAATTTCATCATATAACAAAACTATTGAGGTATAATAATTGAACAATTTTTAAATTCATTCAACTGAATGATATCATGTTTGACTCAGTAAATGTCTGGTGTGGTTTTAACTAATTATTTCATAATAATTGACAAAACTGAAATGTTGAAAATACCTGTTTTTACTCTTCTAAACCGCTTTTATACTAGGCGAGAAAAAAAATAACATGCTGAGCACCAGTGAATTTTCCATCAGCTTTCATTTTGGGTGAGAAAAAAAAAAAAAATGAAAAAAAAATAAATTTACTATGCTTCTGTGTTTTTTACCCAAATAGGAAACTACAGCGGTTTTCTTTCACAAATACTCAGAAAGGTAAAGTTGTGGTTTCGGATATAACGCAAAATTTGATTACTGAATAAACTGTACGCGCTACCATTGTACATTTCCAAAGCAGCTTATCTCCGATATTTACAAACAACAAATAATCACAATTAAGTTGATCCTCAGAAAATCATTGATTAAATCGTGTTGATAGGCAGAAAAGAAAAAAAAATTGCATGATATTCCTACAAATCTTTCATAGTCATGCAATTTCCAACTCATCATCAGCTAATTTCACAACCAATAGGGGTTTGCAATAATGCTTACTGATCATGTGGTTTTGTACCCATACAGCAGCCTGCTAATACAATCACTCTACTTTTTTGATTAATTTTGGACACACGTAATACTTTTCAAACATTTGCTTACCAAACCCCTTTATATTTTACATTCAAACCCTATTGCAAAAAGCCGAATATGTGTCCTTTTTTAATTCTTTTGAATAACTAAAAGTGGAAATTCATCAATTAATGATTAATGAGTATCAGTTGTTTCAATATCCCCGCAGTTCAATCGGTTGGTTACTGTGATGATCATTTTATTTTGCCTACGCAAATATTCATATATTTTCTTGTGGACTGATTTTTTTTTTTTTCCATTTTTTGGTTATTCACATTAATCAAAGAAAGATCATAGTGAATGTTGATGTTTTTTTTTCGCATTTCATTATCCTGTTCAAATAGTTTAAGAAGTCTGAATATTTTATTCTTATCCATTTTTAAAATAATAACATGATGATATATGTAGTTATCCACATTTTGCACCAGACTTTTTTTTTTTTTCGAATGATTGTATATAAACGAATTAAAGTTTCATTCAGAAAAAAAAAAAAATAGCAGAAGTTAACTCTTAATTGAGGATGTGACTCCTCATCACATGAGTTAACCCTCTTTTGAATTAGTATAGGCTACTTCTAATTACAAGAATGAATCATCCTGAAAACAAAATAACAACAAAAAAAAAACATAAACGTTTAATTTTTCAAAAGTCGTTTTTTTTTTATTTAAAGCAAGTGATAAAGAATTAAAAGTTATAGTGAAAAATCAAATTAATCAAAACCATAGTTACAAAGAAACATAAACTCCAATATCAAGAAAATATAATAATTAATAAAACAGATGATGTACAGAAGTTTATTTAGACCTTTGTCGGCAACATTGATCAGAAGTGCACCAACTTTGAAAAAAAACTTAAACTTACGTGTTTTAAGTAAAAGAGCTAATGCTACCGTAAATGTGCCAAAGACTCAAAAAGCAGTAGTATTTTACAAACACAATGATGGGTTGAAATATCAAGATATCAAAACACCTGAGCCAAAATCCAATGAACTGTTAGTTAAGATTTTATACTCTGGTGTATGCCACACTGACTTGCATGTTTACAAAGGAGACTGGACAGAAATCAACTACAAGTTTGATCCTTACTTGGTAGGAGGTCACGAAGGTGCTGGTATCGTTGTAGGAATGGGATCTCAAGTAAAAGGATGGAAGTTGGGAGATTTGGCTGGTATCAAATGGTTACAGTCGTCTTGTCAAGCCTGTGAGTATTGCGAAACTGGACATGAATCCAACTGTGACCATGCTGAATTAAGTGGTGCAACCCACAATGGATCTTTTCAACAATATGCAACAACAGATGCAGTTCAAGCCGCTAGATTAACCAATCCAAAAGATTTGGATGTTTGGGGTGAAGAAAAATTTGCTGAATACATGGCTAAGGTATCCCCTATCTTGTGTGGTGGTTTGACTGTTTACAAAGCTTTGAAGTCTTCCAACTTAAAGGCAAATCAATGGTGTTTGGTAACTGGCTGTGGTGGGGGTTTAGGCTCTTTGGCTACACAATATGCAAATGCAATGGGATTCAGAGTAATTGGTATAGATTCAGGCGAAGAAAAAGAAAAATTCTTCAAACACTTGGGAGGTGAAGTCTTTATTGATTTCAAAAAAACCAATGATATTGTCAGTGATATTCAACAAGCTACCAAAGGTGGTCCACATGCCGTAATCAATCTAGCCACCTCATCTGATTCCATTTCCTTGTCTACAAAATACTGCAGAACCAATGGTACTATTGTTTTAGTAGGATTACCAGCTGGAGCCGTGGTCAAGTCTGATGTCTTTGATCATGTGGTAAAGTCTTTGAATATTGTGGGTTCTTATGTAGGAAACAGAGCTGATACTAGAGAAGCTTTAGAGTTTTTCAATAGAGGTTTAATTAAATCCGAAATTAAGGTTGTTGGATTGAGTGAATTAGAGCACGTGTTCGAAGACATGGAAAATGGAAGAGTAGTTGGAAGAGTAGTTGTAGACACCTCCAAATAATGATAAAGAGTTAATGAGAAATGAAAAAAAAAAAATCTAGACAAGCTTGATTATATACGCCAAAATATCAATAATAGTTAAATGATAAATCAGTTATATATAATTAGGTAATAAATGATAATTATATCATTAAAGATGGTCTTTAATGATGAAGTAATCGATGGCAAACGTCTTCATGCCGTTACTCCTACCGAGGTGTCGAAAAGACGTCATTAGCTTTTTATTATTATTTTTTATTGACCATCCACTAATACTTCATCATCAAAAAGCATAAGCTTGACTCCTCCTTGAATCCATTTACCCTATAGCTGATACTCTAAAATGATGATGACAAGCTATTTTTATATCTATGCGCGGCTAAGTTTTTCCCCTAAAAAAGGGGAAAAACACTAGCAAAAAATTAAAAATCATTAGGCAAAAAAAAAAAAATACAGGGTACTAGATTTTGTGTGATGAGCAAGATAACAGATATATGATAACGAGAAATGTATAAATAGAGAACAGACAGCTTGTTTCTTAGTCTTGTAATAATTATTATGTTTTTTAAAACAGAAATGATTATGTTAAAAAAATAACCAATCTAATATCAAATAATAATAAAAATGGATAAATTTTTAAACGCTTTTGCAGTATACAACCCTAACAAACATATCAAAGATCAAAAAAAAGGTTACACATCTGGTGGTGGTGGTAGCTCCAACCCAGGTAAAGCCACTGAGGTCATTTATGCCAGAGAATGGAGTGGCCCAAGCTCACAAAACAGAAGAAATTCTGCTTCTTCAATGTCTGAAGAACAAAAACGTGAGTTATTAGCAACTCTACCTACTACTGTAGATTGGACTAAGATGACCAAGGCAGAATGGAATAAAATCGGTCAAGCCTTACTAGAGGACCCAAACAAGACAAAGAACTCACCAAACAACAGAGTTAACATTTAATGCTTATGAAATTACTTACATGATTGTATATGAAATATTTTTAACCCTTATTTTTTTTTTTTTTTTAAAATGTATATCAAATCACACGCCTTTATTATACAGTTAAAAGTGTAAGTGCAGTGAATACCAATTTCATTGAACAAATAGTACCAAATCAAAATCTAATACCAAATGAGAAAAACCTATGAGGGTAAATGGACCAACCACGCCTATTAACCCGTGTAAAATAAGTCACGCTTTAAATAAGCCCCTCTACACCTATAAGATGATCGTTCCTGATATTGTCGAAGTAGCCTTTTTTTTTTTCTAAACAGCGGCGTAGATCAAACTCTGTGCCGCTCATAGGCGGGCCTATTTGTCTAAGCGATTACGGAGTCAGTACGTGGTTTTTTTGGTGTAAAGAAGGCGCTTTTTTAGCCTGAAGGGAGAAACAGGCTATGAACAAAAAAAAATGTGTATTTTAAAAATTTAAAAAAAAAATCACTAAGTTGATGACTCAATTGTCCTTGCTTTATATAGCTTTACCCTTTTTAGACGAAATATTTCAGTTCCATGAGTAATTGATTCTTTAGGAGTTCTAAGTGATAATTAAAACAGTAAAACCAAACAACATATTAGTCATACTGGTACTTAATTAGTTCTTATTTAAATACAAAAAAAAAAGAATTATATAAAATAAAGACAAGGCCTTTTAATTTTTTCTATACATTATTTGTCTTCTGAATTATTTTTCACTTTTTTTTTAAAAAAAAAAAACTAATACGTTTAAACTTATATTTCATAAAACCAACTGAAAAGAAATCATTAACCTTTATGTTAAAACAAAATAGATCTATGCTTTGTAAGCAAAATTACAAGACTCAAGCTTTGAAAACTTTGAGCAGAAAAAATATCAAGCCGTTAGTAAGCAGAGTTTATGCCTCTACATCAACTTCTGCTTCTACCAATCCAAGCTTTAGCCATTCTAGACCAACTCCTGCTCCAAGTTTCAACCAATCTTATGCGAAGGAACCAAGTTTCCAAACTGATTTAGATTCTTCCTTAGTTGGGTTGACCGGTGGTCAAATTTTCGAACAAATGATGAGAGTTCATGCTGTTGATACTATCTTTGGTTACCCAGGTGGTGCCATTTTACCTGTTTATGATGCCATCCACAAATCTGATGCCTTTACCTTTGTTCTTCCTAAACACGAACAAGGTGCTGGTCACATGGCTGAAGGTTATGCTAGAGCCACTGGTAAGACCGGTGTCGTTTTAGTCACTTCTGGTCCAGGTGCCACAAACATCATCACCCCAATGGCCGATGCTCTTGCAGATGGTGTTCCTTTAGTTGTATTTACTGGTCAAGTCTCAACTTCCGCTATTGGTACAGATGCTTTCCAAGAAGCAGATGTTGTTGGTATTTCTAGATCATGTACTAAATGGAACGTCATGGTCAAGAATGTTGACGAATTACCAAAGAGAATCAACGAAGCCTTCCAAATTGCCAACCAAGGAAGACCAGGTCCAGTCTTAGTTGATTTACCAAAGGATGTCACAGCTGCCATTTTGAGAAACAGCCTTCCTAAATCTCAAGTTGATCCTAATGCAGTAAATCCAAAAGCTGAAAACAGCACCGCTGTTTTACCAACCAATACCATATCCAAATTAGCCAAAAAAGTTGTTGATGAATTTACTACCAAGAACATTTTAAAAGCTGCTAAGTTAATCAACATTGCTAAAAACCCAGTTATCTACTGTGGTGCTGGTATTCTAAACAGCGGTGACTTAGGTCCACAATTATTAAAGGAATTAGCTGAAAAGGCTCAAATTCCAGTCACAAATACTCTTCAATCTTTAGGTGCTTTTGATCAAAGAGATTTCAAGTCTTTAGATATGTTAGGTATGCACGGTAGTGGTGCTGCTAACCTTTCTATGCAAAATGCCGATTTGATTATCTGTATTGGTGCTAGATTCGATGATAGAGTCACTGGTACTTTGAGTAAGTTTGCACCAAAGGCTAAGGAAGCTGCTGAACAAGGTAGAGGAGGTATCATTCACTTTGATATCAGTGCCAAGAACATCAACAAGGTTGTTGAAGCTACTGTTTCTATTGAAGGTGACGCTCCGGAAAACTTGAAAGACTTACTGCCTTTGGTTGAAAAGGTAAGTAAAAATGACAGAAGCGATTGGTACAATACCATTGAAGGTTGGAAACTAAAATACCCTTACTCATACACAAAAGAAACTGCTGGTTCTTTGATCAAACCGCAAACTGCTATTGCCAGATTATCTCATTGGGCAAATGAACTATATCAAAGCAAAGGCAAAGATGTCATAATTACTACTGGTGTCGGTCAACATCAAATGTGGGCTGCTCAACACTACCTATGGACCAAACCTAGACAATTCATATCCTCAGGTGGTTTAGGTACTATGGGTTATGGTCTACCAGCTGCTATTGGTGCTCAAGTTGGTAGAAAAGATGCGATTGTTGTTGATATTGATGGTGATGCTTCTTTCAATATGACTATTGGTGAATTGAGTGCTGCTGCTCAAGCAAGAGTTCCGGTAAAAATCTTATTACTAAATAATGAAGAACAAGGTATGGTTACCCAATGGCAGTCATTGTTCTATGAAAACAGATACTCTCATACCCATCAACTAAATCCTGATTTTGTTAAGGTTGCCGAAGGTATGGGTGTTAAAGCTCAAAAAGTTGAAGACCCAAGTAAACTAGACGAAGCCTTAAAAGACTTCTTGGCTTACAATGAAGGTCCTATGTTATTGGAAGTCAAAGTTGAATCTAAAGTATGTGTTCTACCAATGGTGCCTGCTGGAAAAGGTTTAGATGAATTTATCAGTTATGATCCTGAAGTTGAAAAGAAGATGGCTGAAGAAAGATATCTAAGAACTGATGGTCAATACTAAAGTTATATATAGACAGTGAATCTCTGAGTTAATTATTATTTATTAGATTATGCTTATCGGATATAAGTTGTTCGGACATAAACATTTATTCGGACATAAAC
>ERZ794949.129-NODE-129-length-29636-cov-156.580136_pt1 | contig 29636 bp, 15 predicted proteins | sample MGYA00511363_ERZ794949 | MGnify/ENA primary metagenome ERZ794949 (study PRJEB30137, sample SAMN04331402) | food metagenome | isolation source: T1 must sample point D1 replicate B | place: Australia: South Australia ...
ATAAATAAAAACAACCCATAGATAAAATCCATTCTTCTTTGATATTTAGAATCATTAATTTTTTTCATCATGAGTAATCATTTTCAAACTCCTCAAAAGAAATCATTTGAAAGTGATGAATTTAATTTTGCAAGTCAAATAAATACACCACCAGCTTCTGTAACAAAAAAACTTTTTAATTCATTCAAAAATAAACGACAAAGCACAAATTCATTTTTTAGCAAAACTCCAAAGAAGAGCACTGAAGACTTAAATGATAAAATTTCTAAAAAAAAGATACCTACGCCATTAAACTTACTGCAACCTGACAATGCATCTAAATGCCATGCTTCTGATTCTTTATCTATAAAATTTGGATTTGATATACCTGATTCAAATGAAAATGTTGAAAAACTGCAGAAAACCAAAATTTCTGCTTATAGTAAGGATGATGTGCAATCCACAAATAGTAGTTTCGGTTTAATGAGTGCGGCTGATCCATTTGGCAATAATTCAAGCATACATGTAATCTCCAAGAATAACGGTAGAAAGAAGTATACTGAAGAAATATGTTATATTTGCCAAGAATCTTTAAAAGTCCTTTTGAAAGGTGAAAAGCCTGTTGAAGTAGAAGATGAAGGTATAGCTCATAACGAATGTTACTTAATGAAAGATGAATTACAGAGTAGTACACTTTTATCTGCTAACGGTACAAACAATTTAAGTTTGACAACGGCGCCAAATAACCATAGAGACTCATTTTCCAACTTGAATGGTTTATTAAATCAACAGCCACAATCATATTTAAAAAGTTCACAAAATTCGAGCTCTTTAATTGAAAATAATCACATAGAATGTATAGAGCAGAATGATTTATTGACTCCTGTAAATCAAATTGTACCTTCAAATCAAATTTCTGAAAACGGATTTCGAAGAGAAAATATAAAAACTACCCATCAAAAAGTCAAAAATTATTCGACTATAGACCAGAACCTAGACTTTGATGTGTCAATATTGCCACAATTTCACAAAGTTGACATATTTTTTAAAGATGAAGATCCTCTAACGGTTCCACATGTTTTGAAGTTAAATAACAAAAAAAATTACAGTAATCTGAAAAACATTTCAAAGATATCTGAAAAAACTGAAAAGCTTGAAGGCTCATTGATCAAATGTATGTCTGATGAATTTATACGTTTATTTCCAAATGTCTTCAAAGATTTTGATATAAACACCATTTCACTGAATATTGTTGACTTTGTAGAAATAAGCTTTAGTGATGAAGTTTACGTCAAGTTCATTATAATTTTAGATTCTGCTATGGACAAAGTTTTTCTGATGTCATTAAATGGTTTATTTAGTACTGTTTTAAAGTTTGATAAATTCTACAAGGTGATCAGATTAGAAGAAAGTATTCTTGTTTATTCAACTTCTTTAGAGTCTCCAGAAATATCGATTAGACAACCACGATCTGAAAACGAATTCTCTGATATTATGGATATGGGATTTTCATTAGATAAGTGGTATCAGGTACTAAAATGGAGAATAGGACACAAAGCTATAAAAACTCATATTTCATCATTTGCAACAAACTTATTTGAAGCTATTGAATTTGAAGATTGCTGTTCAAATTTACATAACTACATTGATTATGTCATTCAAAATTTGCCTTCTGATGTCATGGCTAAAATAATTTCAATTGCTAATCAAGAGTATTTAGATGTAGGTTTTATCATGCCCACATTAATTGAATCAAAAAATAATCAAAACTCTCAAAGTAGTGCTAAACTACTTGATTACTATAATGGTGAACCTAACTATTTATGCATTGCCATTAATACTTTTGAGGATATAAGCTTGTTGGTAAAAGAGTTAGTCAATAAGTCCAGTGTTACAACAAAACTAGCATTGATAAGACCTCAACCGGATGGCTCTTTTAGTTATATTGGATTTTTTGATAAAAGCTGGGATGACTTTGAGGAAATAGACATTTGTGAGAAAAGCAAAAATGATCATTTAAATTTAGATAATATGTTTATGAAGCTATACAGTCTTTTTACAATTAATGGTTTAGAATATGATGAATTTATTGAGTTGAAAATATTTAATGATCAACCTATTGAAAATCTTGGTAAGTCTTTCACCAAAATAATGCAAAAATTCACTAATATAAGTATTTACAATTATGAAATATCTAATCAACTTATCAATAAAAAAATAAGTTCTAAATTAGAAAATTACATGGAACAAACATATCAATTTGTAAATAATTATTCGACTGTAACATTCTCAACAAAACAGTTAAATTCTGAGGTCTTTAAGGATTTAATTTTCAATCAAACGGCTGCAAATACAAAATTTGTAAACTTGGAAATAATAATAAATCCATTCTTTGAGAGTTGCGTAAAGTTTAAAAATTTTGAAAACATGTCTGGTCACAATGTATTTATTGAAAATTCTGACTCAATCAAGAGTATAAATTTGAAGTTAAGAAATGAATTAGATTGCAAACTTTTACTGCTGGATTTGGAAATCACTAACAACGAGTTATTTTTAAAATTGCTAGATTCGATTGATAAAAAGGACTTGAAGATTTTTGACAATAAAGTTTCACTAATATTTTTCAAGATCAACAACATTGATGAATATTATAGCAGCAACAGTGTTTTTTTTAATGTCAGCAAAAAACAAGAAAGCAAAATGGTATACCATTCTACCACAGAAACATCATCATCTGCTGTACAGAAATTGATATTTGATAACGTTTACGACACAGATAAGGATGATGAAGAAAGTGATGATAGTAGCACAATAGATTTGTTCATAACAACTCCGATCACAACTAATAAAGAACCATTGTATTTGTTAAGAGAAATTGAGCTACAATTGATAACCATAATTAACAACATATTCTTCAATCCTGACAAAAAAATGGAAAAAGCTGAACGGATGGATATTATCAACTACTATTATACAATATTCTTCAGCTACAGTAAGAACATAGACATAAAAAACAGTTATGTTAACTTTGGTTACGAAAGCATCAGTAAATACATCGACAATGTCTTTAAAATTCTTTTAAGCAACGACCAATTCAATATTCAAATGCTGTATGAGATGATGCGTTATCAGTACCGAGGATACATAGGCGGCTTGGGGTCTGTGTAAAGCTATATAATCAACTGGGCCTAAGTGCTATGTTCATTTTCTGTCTATTTTTTTTTTTTTTTTTCGCTCTAAATTTCTTCAGTCCCAAAGATCTGATATTTTTTTGGTCATCGCCCATGGAAAAATTACTTATTTAGGAAAATTATAAACAAACACACACACACACTAAGATTGATTGTAATCTTGAATTTAACATCTCATTGATTAACCACATAACTTTAATAAAATACCCATAAAATAAAACAATATAATGAGCGACTTAATATTTGAAAACGGTCCTGAAGAAAAAATTGATTTACCGGGCTTAGATGATAACCAAAATGGCAAGCCTCAAGGTATGGCTGTTTTGAACGATCCTTTACATGGTATGTACATTCCAACATTTCTATTGATATCTGGTTCTTTGATTATGTATTTCACAACTTCTTATAAAAGATGTTTGTTATTCATTCCCATTACTGTTTTTATTTTGATCTACAGATTTACTATGGCCAAGCTTAATGTCAAGCATGCCATAAACTTTGACACTTGGACTGAACTTGAATTAGAAGATAAGTTCATTATAAGCAGAGATACTTGTATCTATACTTTTAAATTGGATAGTGAAACAGAAACTTTGGATTGCCCACCAGGGTTTTCTGTTGCCATTCAAGCTTTTGAGCATGAAGATACTGGAGATGTGTTATTTGATTTACCGAAAATACAAGAAAAGACCGAAGAAAACACTGAAGATGCAACCGCTGAAGATTCATTTGTACATGACTATAGAGAAACATTAGAAGAAAACTCTGCTTTGCTAGAAAAAGAAGAAGAAGAAGACATATTCCATATCGATGATCCTTCAAAATACAAAGAAATTGTTAGATTCTACAATCCTATAAGTTCCAACAAAACAAAAGGTACTTTTGATTTATTGATTAAGTCAGATCCAAAAGGTAAATTTTCTAGAAAAATGGCATCCAATTCTTACAATGGTATGAAGTTGAAATTTAAAGGCTTTGTTGGTACTTACAACCACTCTGACAGTATTGAAAACTTTGATAAAATAGTTATGATTGCTGGTGGTAGTGGTATTACTCCTATGTTACAAGTAATTACAAAATCTATAGAAGATAAGGATGCTCCGTCTATTGATCTTATCTATTGTAACAAAACCAAAAAAGACATCTTATTGAAACAAGAATTAGATGACATAAGTGAATCTAGTGATAACATAACTAGCACATATATAACCGAAGAAAGTGTTGGTTTATTATCATTCCACGATATCAGCGGTAAAGTATCTGATTTATCAAAGACCAGATTTTTGATTTGTGGTAAAGAAGGATTTAAAAAACATGTCTTAAAATTATTAGATACCAACTACAACATTAAACCTAACACAGAAGATAAACAAATATTTATCTTTTAAGAAGTGTTTTTATTATCATTAATGTGCCTTATATAACATAATTAACTAAATTAAAAATTAAATTCACATATTTAACTATTGATCTTGCATTGATAAGGACAATGCTATGGCTAATTGTTCTTCTTCTGTTAGCTCATTATCATTTGGTTCATTTGGAAACTTCTTTTCAAAATCTTCAATGATGTTACCAAATATATCAGTTCTATAACTAATATCTTCTTTGTTTGAATTTCCTGTATTTAAAGACTCGCTTAAAGCAATCTTCAACTGAATCAATTCGTCTTCGTCATAATTATCAATATCGTCTATATTTAATCCATCAAAGTTATTAAAATCAATGTCAAAATGAGAAAGATTTTTCTGTTTTTGGGTTTCTTCTTCCTTCATATCTAGATACTCATCTAAGAATCCTTCATTTGAAAGTGCTGAAGAAGATCTGTTATTTAGTTGAAACTTCGAGTTACCGTGTCTTTTTTTTCTGTTTTGTTGTGACTGTACTTCTTCTAAGTGCTCCTTCTTTATTCTATCCTTTTTGGACATGTGCTTGAAGTTACCTTTTTCCATTAATCTTTGAACGCTTTCTGCATTATAATGCAATACATGAAGATCATTGCTGAAACTACCATATAAAGCAATTTTGTTTTTACTGGTTTTTATAACATTGAAATCCAAAGCAGGGTTTTTCTTTGATAATGGTGGTGATGTTATTTTTATAATTCTTAATTCTTCACCTGTTAAGGCATTGTACAAAACCAATCTGCCTTTCATATAAACCATAAGTAATAGTTTGTTCACACATGAAGCAAAACATTTTTCATAAAACTTCAATACTATTTGTGGAGAAAACTGTTTTTCCTGTCTAATGTTAAAAACATAAACGTTGGAATACGATTTATTGGTTTCAATAATATTAGTTTCGGTCATTACACTAATCAAACAACCATCACTACCTAGAAGTTCTAGATTTTGTTGTTTCATACTCGTTTCTTCATCAATTGATACATCTTGAATATTTTCATTGGTATCAAATTTATAGCTGAAATAAAAATCATTATTCACTTCTTGTTCTATCAAATTTTTATAAGATTTTTTGTATTTTATTACTATTATTTCATCCTTTGTTGCTATTATCAAATTGTTTGTTCCATAGTCAAACTTTACAAATCTTATTTTTGTGTTAGTTGAATTTCTCACAACTGATCTATCTATAGGTATCTTCATTTGTTTCTTATTCTTCACTGAAATTAAAGGCTTTCCTTCAACTTTAAGCTTGTCGTCATTATATTCTAGTTCTAAAATTGTTAGTGTATCATTCTCATCAACTAAAATAATCTTTTGCATATTTTCAATCATGAAAATGTTAGTGACTTTTGCTAAAGTAACTGATTTTAAATCCAGCACTTTTTTATAAATTTCATTTGTATACTTATTATTGACAAACCAAAGCTTTAAATTTCCTATGTTGTCAACAGTGACAATAAACTGGTTGTTGGCGATATTTGTCTTTTGAGTCTTATCACTATCGCTTGCATCCGTATCAAAGTTCAATATTTCCAAGCATGATATAGCATTGTTGTGTGCAGAAACCAATGAGTTATCCTCATTATCTTGTATTTGTATTATAGGATTTGTATTAATTTTCTTTTGAAATGGTTTAATAAAAACCATACCTTCGCTGTTACCAAAGACAATTTCTTCTTCATACAATTTAAAGTATGTACAATTAGATGGGGATATTCCTGGGATGTATGTATACTTTGCAGCCTTCTTCAATTTCTGTTGACGACTGTCTTTACCTAAATTTGGATTGTCCAAATTCAACTTAGTTATACTACCATCAATATAAGAGACTATTTTAGGATAGTTAAAAAGTAAGTTATCATTGCCGTAGTATTCTTGTCCAACACTATCAAAATCATGATTCATCATGATATGTCTATTGATACTATTTCTGTTGTGATTGTTTGCATTGTATAGCAGGTTGTACTTGTTAATGACACCTTTACTATGTTTCCAACTATTGGATAACTTGACTTTTGTATCCAGTTCTAATTTATAGTCGTTACGCGTTTTACTTATATTGGGAAATTCTAAACTCTTGAAAGTATTTTTAAAAATTAACTTCCACAGCTCATTATAAGACTTTGTATCTTCGTTATTCTGAACTATAAGTTCGTTAAATTTCTGAATAGGAATAGAGTTAAAAAAGTTATTCAAATCCTTTTCGTCCAAATCCTTTGATAAGATGATCAGCCATATTTCCAAAGGAAGATCAAAAAGAATAGAATAACCCAAAATTCTTTCATTTATGTCTGTACCAAACACAATTCCTTTATTATTTAACATTTTTGAATCTTCTGGTGTATTACCAAACGAGTCTCTTCACTAAGCTAGTCAATTACTGTATCCCTTTAATTTTAAAAAAAAAAAAATGATGGTATATACACTAGCATATAATGTGTTAGCAGAGAGTTTATATGCGATTATTCATTTTTTTTCAAAATTTTCGAGTATACCTTTTTTAGACGCTTTTAACGCATAATATTCTTGTTTTCGGACATAATGTATATCTTGGGTAGGTTTTTTCAGCGCTACCCGAAGTTAAAGCAGACGCCTGGCAATACTACTAAACCGACGTAGCATATAGATGATGGTAACTGAAAATTAGATTCTGGAATAAGTGTAAATACTGTTATGAGTGTTCTTTCAAGTAAATATGACATTATTACAGCAGTTTTTGATTTTTTGTTTTTTCTAAGCAATTAAAACCGTGTTCCCCCATGTTCTTAGTTAGCTAAACACCGCAATTTTCACGTTATATCACAGTCCATTTTATTCGTCTCTTTTTTTTTTTCTTTGTAAATAAGAATCATCGATATGATCTATATACACACGTTTTAAGGTTTTAAACACCAAAAGAACTACAAAGGGATTATTGAAAACCTTTAATTATCTATTAATACAGAAGATTGTAAAAAAAAAAAATAACAAAATTTTTTTTCTTTTAAAAGGTATATATTATAAGTTGTATACACTAAAGCAAGCACATACTTTTTTAAAGAATTGAAATGCACATAGATGAGATACCTCCAGAAATCTACAATGATGATCACATCTTGTTTAATATCATAAACCATTTAGATCAGCATTCAAAAACAGTAGTTGCACTTTGCTCCAGAAGAATGAATGAATTTGCAGTGAAGGCTTTATATAGAAAAATTTACATTAATGATACCCCAATAGTGAAATCTAATGTAATCAACATAGAAGCATCATGGTCTTTCTTAGGTAATAACAAAGGCTATGGGCAGGGTGAATTAATTTACAATTTGAAATCTTTTATAGACACAATTTCAGATTCTTACCCTAAAGTTGAATATGATGAAAAGAGTTTGATAAAAACTTATAGGAATCAAAGATATAGAAATATACTTCAATCTATAAAGTGGATTCGATTTAATTGGGATGCAAATCAAAGACTTCAATTGGACATACTTAAATGGGCTATTCAGGGTGGGAACTTGCAAAGGATAGAAAACATGGTTTCTCCACTCCATTATTATTTGATGTATCAGTACTTAGATAAATGTACATTCACGTCATTAGAACAGGCACCAGCTTTGGCCTCAGTTCCTGCAGAAGATTATATGACATGTTTAAGGCAAGATGTTGATGAACATGCTGGAACTGAACTTGATGGTAGAGCTATTGGGTTCTTTCAGCTGGCTAAAGGCAACAAATTATTAAACGAGACCTTGTTAGGATTCAAAATGTTTTTAGAGTACATTTATAATTCCAAAGACTTGCCTTTTAAAATAGAGACATTATCAACTTTTTTGGATCCTGCTTTAATTTTTGCAAAGCCTTGTACATACACTGATGCGGCATCTAATACAATTAATTTCCAAGGACTTTTATACTCTAAGTGCGATTCAAATGTTTTTTTAAAAGTCAAATTAAATGTTTACAATCAATACCAAAAAACAGATGAGATAAGAATATTACCTAAATTGAAAATAAAGGATTTGAAAATTCATTGGAGGGATAACGAGTTTCCAATCAACATTCCGCAGTATGTGCAGATGAGTGATGAAGGAAAATTGCCAAAACTTTCAGATATGTTTTTTAACCAAACTTTGGAAACAGTAACAATAATTTCGTGGGACGCAAATGTAGCTAAAAGAAATAAGACTGTTTTATTTGAACTACTGGATTTTGAAAACATCAATGATCTGTCCTTGATATCATTGAATTACGAGCCTGATTTAATTTCAAGGTTTTTTGATAAAACCAAAAACAAATTTGTAAAAAATTTGAAAAAGCTTAAATTGGACTTCAAAGATAGTAATTCCCTGAAAAACATTCCGCTTCATGATTTGAACACTATAATAGATAGCTGTCCAAATCTTACTTTTTTGGATATAAGGTCTGAATACGATTATCCTAATAAAAGAACAATCATAGACCTGTTTGACAATATTGACGATTACACTTATCAAGCCTTTGAAGATATGAGAGTGTGTGACTGTACAAGATGTAAAAAATATTTGCAAGATGATTTGCTGAAGAAAAACATGCTAAATTTGAGAGAGAAACCAGAAGGTCTAGATAAACTTAACATATTCAATTACATTAGTGTTACTATGCTTTTGCCGTACTCTAAAAGTGTAGGAGTATATCCATCTGTTTTAACTAATCAGATCAGTTCAGTAGACATGTGCATTAAGAATTCGTTAATTAGAATGGATTCTTCACATGGGTTTGATGTCAGTAGAAGTATTGACAACATCAAGTTTGTTCCTAATGAGTATTTGGTCTACGACGATCCAGAAAAAGATCCTAAGTGTATTGACCCACAAATGGTTGAGGTATTGTACATGAAGTTGCAATTGATGAAAAGACTATATCTAGAGTTTTATGAAGGTTTTGAACAAGGTTATGGATACGATCTAAAAGATGAGTTAATCAACCTAAGTTTTGTGGATTGTGCAAACAACACAGGAATGAGCTTAGATCATATCAAAAAGTCTTTTATATCTCCTGAATATGTTCACAAGTCTCTCCACTATTACTACCACTACCAAGAAGATTTCATTAAAAGAAACATTTTGTCCAGATTGAAAAATTTAAAGCATTTAGTATTTAATGAATGTTCATACTACGTTACAATTGATCCCATGGATCCAGAGAAAAAGGTTATAAAGCCATTGTTTTATAACGAAGGTTACGAAGAAACTGAAGATTTGGGTAAATATGAAAGAGAAATTCAAGAATCTCCGTTAGTTAAGGACAAAAACTTCAGCATTGATGAACTAGCTGTCTTTTTCAGATTTCAAATATTCCATAATATAATAACAGATACCTCAACTGGTGACAGCTTGAAAAATGCTGCTTTAGAATCTATTTTAGTTCTTGAGATGATATTTGCGAAGGAATTTGAATACTTAGACAAGAAATACAGAAACAAGGATATTCCATTAGCAACCATTTGCTATGAGGATGAAAAAAACAATTTAGGATCTTTTTTGAAGGAACATAAAAATTACAAACCAGCAGAAAAATATTTTGACAAATTAACATTTTCTGATTATGAAATGAATAATCGTGAGGGAGGATTTGTATCAATGATATTAAAGAAAAATATAACTGGATTAAAAGATGATGAAAAATCTATTTCAGAAGTGATTGCAAATTTGAAAAAAAGAGCATATGTCTTTTCTTTACCGTTTGACTTTTATGAGTACATCAACTATCCGGATTTGAATGCACTAAAGGCCAAGGTAAACAGACTGAAATACAGTCTCCGTTATGCTCCTTTTACATCAATTGGTTATAACAAGAAAACTTTTTTCTACAATGGTGAATCAAGAAACTTAGACGATTGGGGAAGACATAATGAGAATATTGACAAGTACCAGGACTATTTTACTTGGGAAGACGAATATCCCCGCCAAAGGCAAATGAATGAACATATATAAGCATTTTAATTTATTTTATTTTATTTTTCAAAAAATTATAAAACACTAAATTAAACCGTTTCTCTCACACCATTCTTTGTTGGCTAGGAAAATATTGTTTGGATCTTGTTTTGTTCTTACGTTTTGCCATTCAGTTAATCTTGGACCAAACCATTCCTTAAATAGGCTAGCCATACCATACATATCATAATCTTTGTATTTGTTCTTAGGCTTTTGGTCTTTAGGCAACATTGAAATATCACCAATAAAGTTTTTGGCCCAGTGTGGTTTACCCTTACCTTCAATCAAGATTTTTTCAAAAGCAGAAAACCAAGATCTAATTGGAGTATTATAGCCAAATGGTCTGTAAATAGTAGCATTGATGTACAAAGTCAATTGGTCATTGGTGACCTTTTCAGAGTACTCTAAACTAGTTGTAGTAGGGTCTAAGAAGGGTCTTACCAAATTACCATAAACAGGTCCAGCTGATGTTTCTGTTCTTTTGGAGTAGTCAGGATGCTTATCTGGAATAGTGGTGTTAGAGCATCTTACTTCCATAGGAACATGAACATAATATTCGTTATTTTGGGCAGCTTTAGTAATAGCTTCATCTAATTTTCTTAAAACATCAGGACCATTGGATAAAGGACAATTCCATTCATCAACAAACTGAGAGAATAAACAGTCCATGTTCAACCCATCTATAGATGTTTGAACACATGAAAGAGCAGATTTTTCATTTTCAGAAGATACAGATATTTCAGGATTTTTACTAAAAGTCTCAACAACACCAAATTGATTGGTAAATACAAATTTTTCGATATAAGGAGTTAATCTTGGGAAAACAGTAACGGCAACATATAGCATAAGTTCATAAGAGTATCTACCAATTGTAGTACCCCACCATGACTTTCTAACGGTGGTGCTTACAGGTTCTTCTGTTTTACTACCTCTCCACAAAACACACTTTCTGTTATATGGGTACCACCAACATCTGATAAATTCACTTGAACACCAAATGTTATCCCAGTTTTCCAGTAAGGTTTCAAAGTTGATGACTTCTTGGACAGATTTAATGTTATATTTTGGAATAGCTCTTATGGTAGCTTTAACAATAATACCAATCTTTCCTAAAGACAGTAACGCAGCTTTGAAAATTTCAGGATTTTCTTTTTCATCACAATATACAAGCTCCCCTTTACCATTGACCAAAGTTAAGTTGACGTATTGAGATGAAACTAAAGAGTGTAATGATGATGATCCATGAGTACCAGTAGAGATGATACCAGCAGCACTTTGTTCGGAAATTGAGCCTAAATTTTGCATATTGTAGCCTTGCTTGTCCAGATATTCATTTAATTGGAAGATTCTGATACCAGCTTCAACTTCAATATCAGCGTATCCGTCATACTTCTTGAATGACAAAACCTCAGACATGTTATCCAAGTTCAATAAGTAATCTTTACTTAAGCACATATCACTTGGAGAATGACCACTACCAACAACGGTCAATGTCTTTCCATTTTTGTTACATTCATTGACAATTTCTTGAACTTCTTCAATGCTTGAAGGTTGGAAATAAAGTTCAGGCTTGATTTGATAAATGTTAGCCCAATTTTTAAAAGTATAGTTGTTAACTCCTGTTCTTAAAATTCCACTAAATGTGCTCATGACGAGAAGTTTATATATATATATAAAAGTTTACAATGGGGAACGTATATATTTATTTATTTATTATTACTGAAATTTGTACAATATAAAATAAAATATATTCAAAGATTAACAGCTATTTATATAAGAATCCCGAATATGATATCATTGAAACGTTTGAATTTTATTCGTACTAAATACATGTCCTACGCGTTCAAATCCAAAAAAAAAAAATACACACACATTCTGTTTAGGCAACCCTGTTCAGCAAGCCTAATTTAAAAAAATTTTTAAACCTGCGTCATGTTTAAATCCATTTGAGGGAGGAGACAAGGACATATTTGATCCTTATTTGACACTGGATTGATAACGATTGTATAGGGGTACTAAATTAGTGAAAAAGATTTTTGAAATCATCAGTGGTCATTTTCTTAACTTCGTCTTTGCTCTTAGAATTCTCATCGGTCTCAGGACAAACTGATTCTATGGCTTCTTTTTTTTCGTCCGACACTAATGGCTTTTTATGAGCCTTATCTGAATTGGCAAGGTCAAGGATTGACCCACATTTGATTAGGTCATTTGAATATTTGACATTTCTGAACTGCAAAGTTTTTATATTGTCAAATTTAAGTTTGGCTTTGGATACGTCGATTTCACTTTGGAACTTTACCAGTACACCTTTATGGTCAGTCACAAGTAAAAAATCCGTTACTTTACTTCCTGGTATTTCCGATTCCAAGTAATTTGAAAGCTGATACTTGTTCAAAAAGTTTATTTTATCTTCAAAAAGAGGATACAGGGACAGCCAGAGGTTGTAATCTTTGAATTTTCGACCAAACTTCAGCATTTTTTTGAATTTCATTCTTTCCAAGTATCCTTTGCTTTCAACTTTTTGGTAATAAATCTTATTATTTTTATTTATCTTCAAAAAGAATTTTTTGGACTCTTTGCTTGTTGATAAAATCTTAGTAACACAGTCAGCATTTTTGAAGGTTAAAAACCCTATATTTTTTATTTTACCGTTATCTGGACGCTTTATTGGAATTTCAAAATGATTTTCATTTTCAACATCTATACAACCGCATTTTTCTTTAATTAGATTAAAGACTTCTTCATCGGTGTTATTTTTTTTCAGGTTGGTCAAGTATAATTCTTTGCCATCTTCAGCTTCGTGGTCTTTTTTATACACATTAATATCATCTTTTGGTAATCCATTCATTTTGACTATTAACTTGTAATCTCCGATTTGTTTTCCGTTCAATTCATTGATTGCTTTAGCACATAAGTCAGTTTTTAATAAATCCACATATGCAAATCTTTTGTTGCTATTGAACTGTAAGCTAGGAAGTCTCACTTCAAAAACCGTATCAGAGCCCAATATTTCTTCAAACAAAGTCTTAATTTCAATATAACTATAATCAACTGGATAGTTTGTTACCCATAAAGATGAGTTTTCGTAAGCTTCCACTGTTATGATTGGTGATTGCGGATTGTTATTAAAATGTTTAAAGTTCATAGTCAAAGCAGAAAGCATTTCTTTTCTAAATGTAAATTGTATTTTTGCTGTCTGTATATTTTTTAAAAATTTGGTTTGTTTTATGTTCCCACATACTTTGAAAAAGTTGTTAATGGTCTTGATGTTTGTGCTTTTGGGTAAATTAGTTACAATGCAAGTGCAGTACTCTCTTTCATGTCTATCTAAGGATATTTCTTTTGTTGAAACATCATCAAGTTCAGAGTGTCTTCTTTTATTACCTGCCTCACTCATTATAGTGCTTCAAGGTTTGATTAGTTTGAGTTGTTGATTCAATGTGATATATAATTGAAGGAAAAAAACATGTATTAAGCAGAATATAGAACGTTTTGCCTTCCCTACGTTTTAAGTCTATCACGTGCTACTGACTTTTCTTTTTTCAGCAAGATGGGGGTAGAGAAACAAAAAAAAAAAGTTGAAATTACTTGTTTAGGGTGAAACATTTAAGATTTTTAACATTATTTCATTTTTTTTTTTTAAAATAATGAATTGATGTGACTATCGTGATACAAGATATAAGAAAGTAGATTAATCCAAAGATAAGTCGGCTATTTTTTTATTATTTTTCGATAGAATCATTAAGCTTTAATTTTTTGATATATAGTATAAATGCAAAGTGACAAGTATTTAACCAGTTTTGGGTGGAAAGGGCATGGTAATCCGTTGTCCGAAAATGGGTTGGTTCATCCAATTCTTATAAAGCATAAACAAGATAGAAAAGGTATTGGTCTGGTAAACAACTTAGATCAAAAAGATATGTGGTGGGAAACTATGTTTAATAACAACTTGCAAAATCTGAATACGGAATTAGATTCAAAAACTGGTGACATAGTAATGACCAAGCTACAGAAAGAAGAAGAAGTTTTGAAAAATGTCAAAAAATCTACTTCCCCATTGTATACATCCATGTTTGTCAAAGGGAAGGGGCTACAAGGAACTATTGGTGAAAAATTGATACCAGACACAAAAGAACAAAAAACTGTTGTGCGTGTTTCTAGTAAAACCAAAAAGGAAAAGAAAGTAGGAAAGAAGGAAAAGAAAGATAAAAAGAAGCTTAAGTTGAAACTCAAGGAAGAAAAGAAGAAACTGAAGGCTAAAAAGGATAAAAAGAAAAAAACCAAAAAAGATAAAGAGTCAAAGAAAGAAAATAAGAAAAAGAAGAGTAAATCAAAGGCAACCAAAGCTATAGAATAACTTGTTGTAATTTTGAAGCATGGTATATATCAATTCTAACTACCAACTAAATTTATTTTTTTTTTTGTTTCTGGGGTTTCTTTACGAGCTAACTGAATTGTTGTCCATATCTGATTCACTTTCTGAAATAATCACCTCTCCATGTAGCTTGAACTTATCATCAACATATTTTTCCGCTATTGCAGTTTTTGAAAACATTGTTCCCAACTTGGATTTCAAAGCATCAAACCGCGTTTCGTCGTCAATATCTTCATAGATAATATCACAATTTTCCAAAACATTCTTGTAAGAAATCGCTTTTTTATCAGAACTCTTTTGTGTATAGTTGATACCTCTGATTATGTCATCAAAAGTTATTGTTATATTGTCTGTAATCTCGTTTTTCTTTTTATTTATGTTGGACTCCATCAGTGACAAAAACTTTTCCGTAATTCGATCAGCATCTTCGTCATTTTTGCTGTTTTTCAATAATTTTTCAAGAACCTTTCTTTGGAATGATGAATATACTTCATGTTTAAACATGTTTTCCATCTCTGCTTCTTTTTCATTTGTATTTTTCAAAGTTTTTTTTCTTTTCTTGGCAACTTGAACATCTACTATACTATTGTGGTCTTCATACTCATCCACATAGTCATACTTCAACTTCCTTTTTAAAAATTCAGCTGTTTGTTTTCTAGGCCAGTAGCTTAACCTTTTAGGAAAAGTTACTTTATCGTTTTTATTATAATGTAATACTTTTCTAAGAACTGATATTGAATAAAGATGCTGCCTGAGGTTATTCTTATAATCTATTTGTATATCTGTGAGAATTTCTTTAAATTCAGCCAAAAATTTTGAGTATTCTTTAGAATCATCAGAAGACATTCTTTGCTTTAAAACGGTAAACACTAACTAAAGAACTATTTTTGGTTAAATTGTAATATTTAATATAGATTTCTACATACTTTTGAAAAGTTGATTTTTGTTATTTTTTTTTTGTTCACACGAAAAGCTAGAAAAGAAGGTTTTAAAAAAAAGAAAAAATTTGAAAACTATATAAATTCCAGGCACTTTGTTTAATCAATTAATAAGTGTATAACGAAACAGATAGAAATGTACAAATAGTAAATCAATTTGAAGTTGTATAAAAAAAAAAACAAAAAACATTAAATGTTTATTTCATATTTTAACACTTTGTATATAAATTAGTTATTGTGGGTAATATATTTTGAAAAAAAAAAAAAACCTATTATTTATTACACATCATATGCTATTAAGCCAATTTGTGGACATCATCTTCAGTTTCTGATGAACCTTCAACTTGTTCACCGTTTCTTGCTATAAATTGATTTGGATCAATGTCACCGTGGAATTTGTAAGCAACTTCTTCTAATGTAACACCTTTAGTTTCATTGATCAGTAGGGAGGATAAAACACCTAAGAACATTAAACCAGAGTAAATACCCATACTCTTCTTCAAACCATTTTCACCCTTGTTTACGTAGTAACCAATAACAGTTTGAGAGAAAATAGCACCTACCTTACCAATACCAGCGGAAATACCATGAGCGGTACCTCTGAATCTAGATGGGAATTGTTCAGAACATAAGAAAGTAGTGGTGTTTGGTCCGAAATTGGAGAAGAATTCAGCAAAGATGTATAGAGCAAAACTGAATTTGGAAATACCACCGTGAGTTGGATCTTTGGTGTCTTGAATACCAGCAACAACAGCAAAGATTATAGTTAACATAACGAAACCCATTATTTGAATAGATTTTCTTCCCATCCAGGTATCAATTAAAGCAACGGAGAACCAGTAACCTGGAACAGAACCAGCACAAATCAAAATCAAATTACCTTTACAAGTGGATAATAAACTGGAGTATAGAGTTTTACCTTTGGAAATACCAATAGCTTTCAAGACATTTGCAGTATTCAAGTTCAAACCGTAGAAGGCAACATCTAAAATAAACCAGGAAGCAGCAGTACCTAATAAGATCTTACCATATTTCCATTGAGAGAAGTGTCTTCTGAACTCACTGAATGAAGCTTTCTTTTGGGTAGTATCAATGTTGTCAACTTCAACACCAGTCTTTCTTAAAACATCTAATTCTTCTTGTTCAGCTTCACCTAATTCACCGGCTAAGAATCTGGAAACTTCAGCAGTACCTAAGTTGATATCGTTTTGAACATCTAAAGAGTATCTTGGAGATTCTGGAATAGTTAATCTGTAGTATAAAGCCATGGCACCTGGAACAGCACCAAAACCAATAAGAACTCTCCACATTTGATCTAAAGCTTTCTTACAGCTATCACCACATTCTTTAGAAGAAACGTTGATGTCAGATTTACCAGCTTTAACACAAATAACAGCAACAATAGCACCTAAAACTTGACCCCAACCTTGGGAAGCAAAAACAGCAGACATAATAGCACCTCTCCACTTGGTGGTAGAGAATTCAGCAGTAATAACAGCGGCAGCTGGATAATCACCACCAATACCAATACCTTGGAATAATCTCATGAAAGCTAATAAATAAGCAAAGTTTAAACCTGGAGCGGTACCTAAACAAGCTTGGAAGATGGTAGTAACAATAATGATTAATAATTCTAAACCATATACTTTTTTTCTACCTAAAACATCGGACATGATACCAAAACCGACTTGACCTAAAACAGCACCAACAGAAGTAGCTGATTTAACCCAAGTTTCAATACCGTATGATAATTTGTTTTCACCAGAGAAGTAAATTGGAGTCATCATAGTTAAAGCAATAGAAATAGTGAAAATATCGTATGAGTCATTTAAGAAACCAATACCGGCAACTATAATTAAGTATACAGATCTCCAAGAGAAACCAGCATTATCAATTTTTTCTAGTGCAAGTCTTCTTCTTTCTAAAGGATCTTTGATGTGAGAGAAATCGTTTATGTAGTTGTGGAAGGCAGCATTACCACCGTTTTCTCTAATGTATTCTTGAACTTGATCTTCTTTTTCCATTATAAAATTTGTATTTATTTGTTTTTTTTTTTATTTAAGATTAAATAATGCTAGTAAAATTATTTTATAATATGACTATGGTTTTTTTATTATTTCCTCTATTATAAATATCAAATAGTTGGAAAAGAAAAATTATTACTTGTTGATGTATGTTCTAAGTCCCTTTATATACACTGATAAATCACATTTTTACTAAATATTTTTGGTATCTAATAATCTTAATTTTGTAAGGGACCATATATTACATTTCTGCTCATCGTGGCACATGTCACTACAAATTGAACGTTTTCCTTTTTTTTTTTTAATGGAGATTAATTAAACCATGTTCCATGTGGGCAATTTCTCGTTTGTTTTTTTTTTTTTCGCACAGACAAAAACGGCAAAAAAATAAATTTTGTAATTAAACCTAATAAATTTGGTACTAGTAAATTTGTGGCTGATTAAACCACATGTAAAAACTCCACCAAAAGTTACTTCAAAAATAAGCTTGGTGCAATTAATATTCTTCTTTTTTGAAAGAAAGACCACATATGGGTTGATGACATTTTCAAAAAGAATAGATTACATTGAAGGGACACGTTTATACTCAGTTGCAAGCTAAAACACTTTGAGCTGATAGAACAAACTCATAAAATTAGGCACTTTTTTTCGTACTGTTAAAGCATTTCTATTTTTTCTTTTGATGCCTTAGCCCATATTCGTATAAAATTGTAGTGATGAGGGAAGCTCTTCCATGTGGCTATATCAATTATATCCAGTGGGCTTTACTAGGGGTAGTTGCCTTATCATCTTTTTTTTTTTTTTTGCCATTGCAATATGTAAGGTGGGCATATCCCACGTGGTAATTCTAAAAAAACATATATATTTATCTAACGGTTGAAAACGGAAATAATAAAAAAAATCCCTAAAACAAAATATTGCAGAATGTTGTATTAACAACGTGTGTTTGCAGTTGAGGAATTAATTGACACTTCTTTATTAAACTCCTTAGATATTTGATGCTGGGGAAGTCATACAACTTGAAAGTTATGGAAAATCTCCGAAACATTCCATTTTTTTTTTCGATGGCTCAAATATTAGTTGTTTTTGCTGTGGTAGCGTTCCTTGTAAACTACACAATCAATGGTTTGTTGTGTTAGTTTGCAACAATCTTGTATAAATTAATTTATTTCTTTTTAGCTTGAGTATTACACAGTAAACTCCATTTATATATATATGGAATGAAAGATCATCTAGTTGTTTAAATCACCAAATAAAATAAAAAATCCTGTTTTCTTAAGCTATATCCTTGCTACTAATCACACACATGTTTTTGTGAACAAAATTATCCCAAAAAAAAAAAAACAAAGAGGTAAATGTCTAAGTATACTTAGTTGGTTGTACACAGTTTACCTTTTTTTTTTAATTGTCTATTTTCTGATACACAACTATAATTACATTGCTGCTCTATCTTATCTTAAATGTTATAGTATGAGATATTAATTCTTAACTCCGAAACATTTTACTGAAAAAAATGGACATATTAAAGCCGATGAATATTGGCAGGGTAATCATCTATACCAAAAATGACAGTAACTAAGGTAGTGCGCATACTTGGGGTTTTTTTTTATATAATTTTCTTATTTTCACCACTGTCTTTATCTATTAGCCGGATATAACATAAAACAAAAAAAAAAAGTAAGTAGTATTTTAAATCTTGATTATCAGCTAATATTATATGCCACATCCACTATATTAAAAGGCCAAGAAAGACAATATATAGTGCAGTTTTTTTTATTTGAAGAATGATTCATGGAACAAAATCAAATAGATATAGAAATGGAAGAACTGCCACTACCTCACAAAGTGGTAATGATATTCTAGCAAAAGCTCGTAAAGAAAGAGAACATAGAGAACATCAAAAGCTTAAAATACGAGCATGTACTACTATTCAAAGCAAATTTAGGTTGTATCTTTTTAGAAAACAGTGGTATGCTAAATTTATGGAAGGTATTTTAATTCCGCAAATGTACAATGAACTTATAGAAAATGAAACACACCCTGTAATTCCATCTAAATTTACCAACCTTTGGCTTATGAAAATGGAATTAAATTCTGGGTTTACGCTATTGAAGAAAATGACTCAAAAAGCTAAAATGACTTCTGAATTTTTTTTCTATGAGATGAAAGAATGGCTAGATAAAGATTTGAGGCATCTTTCCCCTGAAAATATTATTGGAATATTAAATACAATTTTAGATGCCATTGACAATGATGAGATTGGATTCCATAAATCCCTTGATGAATCATTGCTTTGTTTTACAAAACAAATATCGGAGGAAGACAAATTACATGCTTCACTAATCTATCCAAATCAATTTTATTTCAACAATTATGATTCCTTTTTATGTGGACTTATCAAACCGATTCTAACCTCAGCAGCTGGAAAGGATGTGGTTAAAAGACTTTTTAAGAAACTAATAACACCCACATTTGCAATGATGATTGCGTTATTTTCAACTAATTTGACAGAATTCATTTTTGAAGAAGACACATATGAGTTCATGGTACCTACAGAAAATCACATTTGGCATATTAGACAGTTTCCAATAAGCAGTTTAGAATTTTATGGATCAAGAAATATGGGAATTTTTGAACCATTTTTTTTATGTTTTAAAAATTACAGCATAATGTACAGCCTTTTGATAGATCATTTTGTTGAAAGTTCATCTCTTCAACAAGTGCATGATTATTCAGTCAACATTTCTTTTGAAAAGCCTCAACAATTGGGAACAGATTATTCTTTGAAAAGCCACTACAAGCAAATTGGCATTTTCTTTTTATCAATTATCAAAATAAAACAAAATGATTTAAACTATGCTTGGATCCTTTATCATATTTATCAAAGGTATGAAAATTTTATTGGAAAGTTTCCTTTTCAGTTTTTAGCAAGCCCCATTTTTGATATAAGCAATGCAGAAAGCATCTATAAAACACTTCCAGCTATTAAAAAATTAAAAAGTCTTGGAAGTGAGCATTTTGAAATGATGTTTTGTTACTTCTATTTGAGAACAAACTACAATGGCTATGCCACTATTTCTAAAGTTATGAAAGAATTTAAGCATGACCAAATATTGGAAATTCCTTCAAATACATTAGACATCAAGCCCTGTTTATATCTATATTCTAGAATTCCACAAGAAAGCTCTTCAGACCTTGACTTGAAAGTAAAAACAGGTGCTGATAAAAAGTTTTCTGACATATTCGAAAATTTCACTGCAACAAATTTTGAAGATGAGCTTGATTCCTGGAAAGCAAAATTGAACGAATGCAAATTATATGTGTTACAACAAAGCAACATTCGCCACCATACTTTGGAAGTAAATTTGGATAGAGAAAAGATCGAGTCATCAATAGTGAAATCTATGATGTCAATTCAGCACACTTCATTTAATGTTCGTTACGAAGACGAAAGAGGTAGAGGAGATGGTTTACGAAAACAATTTTTATCTGATTCATTGAAGTTATTTTTTATAAGGTCTAAAATGTTTGATTTAAATTATGAAAAGGGAGAACTTTGGCCATCAAGGGAGTTTTTCGATATTTCTATAAGTGATATTTTTGCTGATGAATCAGCACAATATGTCCATCATAAGCCTTTAATTGAACTAGCAGGAAAATCTTTAGCTTTGTTAATGTTTGAAGGCTTTCACTGTCCATTTAAGTTTTCAAAGGCATTTTTGCTGAAGTTTGCAGGAAGATTGCTTCTCAAAATGGATAAAATAAAGCAATTGGAATTTGAAAAGAACCAGTTTGATCATCTTGATTTTTTAGATCTAAGGTTAAAGGATGAAAATTTGTATAAACAATTGTTAACATTGACAACCATATCTTCCAATGAACTTGATTCAATGGAGCTGTTTATGGAATATAAGGATTGTCAGTTTGGAAGTTACCAAGGCATGCCTATTAATAAGCAAAACTTGCATTTCTACATTGAAAAAGTTGTCAACTACGAGTTGAATGATCCAAAAATTGAGATGTTTTTAGATCACTTCGTTACAGGATTTGTCAAAATTATACCAACGGATTTTTCAGTCAAGCTGCTATCATTTACTAAATACAATTGCAGCTTTTTAAGCACTTTGATATCTGGAAATGGTCAAGAAAGCTTTCCAACAAGATCTTTTATAGAGAATTTGACTTTCCAAGGTTATAGTAAAACGGATAGTACAATAAAGTACTTGTGTGACATTTTAGAACATGATATGAGTGAAAAGGATAGGTGGGCTTTTTTCGAGTTTGTTACGAGCATGTCCATGCTTCCTATCGGAGGTATTGGTACATTAAAACCAAGCATCTGTATATCCAGGGCCCAAGGCTTCAAAAAGGGTATTAACCTATATCCCGTTGCCTCAACATGTGTTAACATGTTGATTTTGCCTGATTACCAAGATAAAAACGAACTACTGGAAAAAATAGCTTATGTTGTTGAAAACGAACACAGATTCCATCTCGACTAAAAAGGGATTTCTCTCCAGCGTGGCATAATGAAGTCTTGATGTACATCAGCCATATATTAACACTGCTTATGTGTGTGTGTTTTTTTTTTCTGCTGCATCAGCTGATAAGCAATATATATATATTTCAGCCATTATATCAATGATCAGATTATCACTATATGTGTTTCATAAGCTAATCAAAAGATACTTTTTCCTCTTTTAGACATATTACTGATGTATACGGATGTCTGCTAATGATAAAGGAGATGTTTTTTTTTTCCTCATTACATAAGCTATTAAAACCAAAGTATAAAGTATTACCAAGAAGGGATGTTTCTATTGAATTACCCTTTTAGGAAAGATAATAAATAGTATATTTTAGAGTTATATCCCAGCATTCAATTCAAATGATTTCAATAGGATTATTAATAAGCAAATCCAAAATCCATCAGTTCTAAGCAAAACTCCTAATAAATCGATTGATTCAACCTCATCAACTCTAATGAATAATGTTTGCTCTATCAATAGACCAGCCTTGCTCATATGCAATCCACACCAGAAATGTACTTTCTTTCATACAAAAATATGAAACAAAATATGAAACATGACGTAATACAATTTTTGCAATTGCGATGTACCCAAAACTGCCCGCTGATATTGATGCTTTTTTTTTTTTTCCTTTTTTGGATTTTGATTTCCCAAAAAAGAATATAAGCGCGTTTACTCATAAACGCCTAGTTGCTTTTTTAATTTAGCGTTTTGTTGTTTCGTGCTGCTTAAAAATTTCTTTTTTTTTTTTTTTCCTTTATCGCTAATCAAAGCCATTGTTCCTACATGCTGTGCTGTTCTCTATATAAGGGAATATCGACTTCACGATTCTGGGATAATTTTTAAGTTCAGAGATAATATCTTCTCCTTTTTTTAACATACAGAAGAGCTTAGGTATTAAAGACCAAATAAAATATATAACGTGATAATATTAATCAATACATTTATTTTCAAATTTCAAAGTAAATAAGCATTTTTGTTTTTCATATTTTTAATTTAAAAAAAAAATAATAATATTAAAAAAACAGAACATTTAATTGTTAGAAACAGCAATTATTACTTATTTAGAAGATAGATTTTTAACCAAAAGAACATACACCCATATAGTTTGCTTTTGGATTGATTTAATTTGTTATTATATTTTACAACAGAGCCTTTTATATACTAAAAACAAATATGGCTTCTTCTGCTGAACATGCTGGTACTTCTACCCAGCAAGTTATTACCTCTATAGTTACTAACTTAATTATTTTTAGTGTTTTAGTTTCTGTTTTCCTTGTTTTAAAAGACAGACAACCTAGAATCTATAGACCAAAGACATTAACCAATAATGGAACTGAGCCTTTGTCCAGATCTTACTACTCTTGGTTGATTCAATTATTACACAAATCTGACAGATTCATTTTACAGCAAGCTGGTATTGATGGTTACTTTTTCACCAGATACTTGATCATCATCTCTTTATACTGTGGTTTCTCCTTGTTATACGTTTTCCCAATTTTATTCCCAATCAATGCTGCCAACGGTAGAAACAATACGGGATTAGATCAATTAGCCTTTGGTGATGTTAAACACAAACACAGATACTATGCACATGTATTTGTTGGCTGGATTTTCTTCTGGGGTTTCTTATACATAGTTTACAGAGAATTGATGTACTTTACTGCTATGAGACAAGTTGTTGTTACTTCAAAGAAGTATGCTTCTAAGTTATCCGAAAGAACTGTTCTTTACCAAAACGTTCCTGAAAGATACTTAGTAGAATCTGAAATAAAAAAGTTATTCAAAGGGGTTAGCAAAGTATACATTTCCAGAGCTTCTCCTGAACTAACCCAAAAAGTCAATCAAAGATCTAAGACTGTTGGCAAGTTGGAAAACTTGTTAAATGGATTTATTGCCAAGGCTTGTAAAACTATCAAGAAAAAACAATTGAATGTTGCTTACAGTGAAGACAACTCTCAAATCTTTGAAATCAATAAGAAGAGACCGCAACACAAGACCAAATTTTTGATTGGTAAAAAAATAGATTCTATTGATACTTACGTTGAAGAAATTAGTACTTTAAACACTGAAATTGCTGAACTACAAGCTAACCATGATGATAACAAAGCTTGGAACTCTGTTTTCATTGAATTTGAAAGTCAATACCATGCTCAAGTTGCCTATCAAACTAATTCTTCTGCCTTCCCATTAGAATTGGCCACCAAGTATGTTGGTATCGAACCAAAAGATGTCATTTGGTTTAACATGAGAATGTTATGGTGGGAAAGAATGGGTAGAAAGTTTGGTGCCGTTGCTGCTATTGTTGCTTTGGTTATCTTATGGACTATTCCTGTTGCATTCGTTGGTATGATCTCACAAATCACTTATTTGGAAAAGAAGATTCACTGGTTGAAATTCATCAATAATTTGCCTGATGTCTTATTAGGTTTATTGACATCTTTAGCTCCTACTATTGCATTAGCTGTTTTAATGATGTTGCTACCTATCTTCATCAGAAAGATGGGTGTTACTCAAGGTGCTACCTCATCCCAAGGTGTTGAATACTTTACCCAACAAGCCTACTTTGCATTCCAAGTCATTCAAGTCTTTTTAGTTACCACAATTGCTTCTTCTGCTACTTCTACTGTCACTCAAATTATTAATAAGCCATCATCTGCTATGTCTTTGTTAGCCACCAACTTGCCTAAATCTTCCAACTTCTTTGTTGCTTATATCATTTTACAAGGTTTAAGTGGTGCCTCTGGTGTTTTAGCTCAAGTTGTTGGTTTAATTGTTTACCATTTATTGGGTATGTTCTTAGACAAGACTGTTAGAAAACAATATAACAGATTCTTTAGTCTCCCATCTATCAAATATGGTACCTCATTCCCTGTCTTTACCAATTTAGCTGTTATTATCTTTGCATATGCTATGATTTCTCCTATAGTACTATTGTTTGGTTTTGTTGGTTTCTTATTACTATACATTGCTTACCTATACAACTTCTGTTTTGTCTACGACCAAAATGTTGATTCCAAAGGTATCCATTATCCAAGAGCTTTATACCAAACAATTGTTGGTTTATACTTGGGTCAAATCTGTTTATTAGGTTTATTCATTGTTGGTAAGGGTTGGGGTCCAATCATTTTACAAATCATTTGTTTATGTGTTACTGTATTTGTTCATGTTAATTTGTCTTCATCTTTTGATTATTTGAACACTGGTGCAATTCCTTTGGAATGTATGGTAGCCAAGGACGGTAAATCATCCACTAACAGCTACAAGAACATCACTGAAGGTGGAGATGCTGAAGGTCAAGATGTTAAGGAACTGCCAACAAAATACGTTATGAGAAAATACACTAAGAACGGTAATGCCACTGGTAACAAAGATTCATCTACCATAATGAAATCTATTCAAACTGACTTTACTTATGAGCAACCAACTTCAGTTATTAATGAAAATGAAAACAGTTTGGTTAGCGTGCCATTATTGGCTGATACATTTGAAACTTTGGTTGATGAAAGCTCTGTTCCATATTACAAGAGATTCTTCCAACCTTACATATTCAAGTCTTATGCTTACTGTAAATTGAAACTACCATTGTCATACATGCAGGAAGAAGAAATTGATGAAGCAACTTATGTTGGAAACTATCATCTACCTTCCGTCTCTGACAAGTGTCCATTGATTTGGTTACCAAAAGATCAATACGGTTTCTCTGACTACTTTGTCAAATTTTTGGAGTCCAAAAAAATTGAATCTACTGATTTAGGTGGTATTGTCAACGAAAAGGCTAAAGTCCAATGGGTTCAAGGTTGTGAACCTGGTACGGAACCTGTTGAAGAAGAGGAAAATAATGTTTTTGCCGATGAAAACATGATTTCCAATGAAGATGAAGAATGGGAAAAGCACAGCAACATGGCTTAGACCAAACAAGCTAGTACAATCGTTTTAATTCGGTTGTTTTTTCTTTTCTTTTACCCAGAAATCTACTTAAGATCAAATGAAAAATAGCCCTAATGGCCATACATTCAATAATAATTTAATCCAGTTTATTTAGTTTAAATGAAATAAATAAACCGTTATATAAAAAGTCACTTTGATTGTTTTATATATATCATTACAATTTTTCTTTTTCTTTTTTTTTTTTTGTAATGTTGTACTATTTACATGATTTACTTGAAATACCATTTACCATCGTAACCTTCAATATCTTCTTCTGCTAATTCTTCAGTTTGTTTTTTAGATTTGAAATCTTTAAGTTTTTGCTTAAGGTCTTTTTTGAAATTACTAGAAACATTCTTTTCAGTGAAAATAACTGGATCTTTGATGTTCATTTCAACTTCACTTTTTGACATTAATTTCTTCCAAGATAAGTGACACTCTTTTATGATGCTTAGAGTTTCCTCTTTGTTCAAAAATCTACCATCGTGTAAAAATTGATTCTTTTGTTCGTTATTTACTTTATAGTTTTCAAACCAAAATCTTATACTTTTTAATAAACCAGGATAGATTTTGTCAACATCATCTAAAGAATTGACTTTTCCAAAGTCAGAAGATTGATTGCTTATACTGATAATCTTCCAATCAATTTCACCATCATCGATTAATCCTAAACTCCCCAATATCTTTACTTGTTGAATATCACCTGTTTCAAGTTTTCTACCAGTTGAAATATCCAAAACATCCAATGGATCATTATCACCTTCCATTGCTGGATCTTCCCAAGTTTGTGGTATAGACCCGTAAGTGGCTATATATCCCTTGTGTGGGAACAAATTGTTGATAAATCTCATTTTTCCCTTTTTCGTGTCTTGAATAATAGGATTGAGTATATCAGTTTTGCTTACTTCATACTTAGGATTTGTGTGCTGTGGAATTTCAACAACCATATTGTATAAGTCGTTATCTTTCTCAGATTTCAACGGAATATCATGGAAAAAAGAACCAAGTTCTGATGTGACTGGGTTTTTGTAGTAAATTTTATACTCTGGAGTGTACTTGGATCCTAAAATTGCTTTATTTAAAAGCTTAAAGTTTGCCTTGAACATGGTCAATTGAAGCGTTTGGGTTGTAGTATGCATCGTTAATATACTTTGAATAACATAAATCTAAAAATTCAATAAAAAAAAATGTAAAAAAAAAAATATGGCTGTTGGGTGCAACGTAATCTCGTAAGGAAATCAACATATTGAAATGGCCATTTAAGAAAGCATTCCTCAGACAATAATATAACTTAACACGTAAATAATCTATTACTACAAAAAAGAAAAAAAGGTAGAATCATTGATGATGTTTTACTTTATTATTTCATTCAATTAAAAATTATTAAATCATAAATAATGAATGCTATTCCCAGATCCTAATTATTATTACTATATTATTAATATTTATTTTAAATAGCTTCGTCACCCATATCTTCATCAATTCCGTAAGAGTCGCTTCCAACTTCAATATAATCTCTTTCTAAAGCAGCTAAATCTTCTCTTGCTTCAGTGAATTCACCTTCTTCCATACCTTCACCAACAAACCAATGAACAAATGCTCTCTTTGAGTACATTAAGTCAAACTTCTTATCGATTCTCTTCCAAGCATCAGCAATAGCAGTGGTATTACTTAGCATACATAGAGCTCTCTTGACATCAGCTAGTTGAGAGTCCGGAGTGGCGGTAGGAGGTTCATAGCAAATACCTATCTTGAAACCTGTTGGACACCAATCAACCAATTGGACAGTTGATCTAGATTTAATGCTAGCAACAGCTGTTTGAACTTCTCTGTTGATAACATCACCTCTATATAACAAACATGAAGACATGTATTTTCCTAGTCTAGGATCACACTTGACCATTTGACTACCTGGTTCAAAACAAGCATTGGTCATTTCCATAACAGTATTGGACTCGTGGTTGGCTCTTGACTTAGCAGTTATAGGAGAATAAGATACAAGAGGGAAATGTATTCTTGGGTATGGAACCAAGTTTGTTTGGAATTCGTTCAAATCAACATTTAATGAACCATCAAATCTTAAAGATGCAGTAACTGAAGACACAACTTGGGCAACAAGGTTGTTTAAATTCTTATAGTCTGGTCTTGGAATACCCAAGTTCTTTTTACACATATCATAAATGGCTTCGTTATCAACCATGAAAGTAACATCTGCGTTTTCTAGTGTTGAGTGAGTGGATAAAACAGTATTGTATGGTTCAACAACAGAAGAGGAGACTTGTGGAGCTGGGTAAACAGCAAATTCTAGCTTGGATTTCTTTCCAAATTCAGCACTTAATTCTTCTAACATCAAAGAACCCAAACCAGAACCGGTACCACCACCCAAGGAGTGGGTGAATAAGAAACCTTGCAAACTGTCACATTGATCGGCAACTTTTCTAATACTGTTGTAAACCTCATCAATGATATCTCTTCCGGTAGTGTAATAACCTTTGGCATAATTGTTGGATGCATCTTCTGTACCTGAGATCAATTGCTCTGGATGGAATAAGTCTTTGAATTCACCTGTTTTTACTTCATCAATTACATTAGGTTCTAAATCAACATAAACTGCTCTTGGAACGTATTTACCATTTCCAGTTTCGTGAAAAAAAGTTCCAAATCCTTCATCACCACCTTTTGGTTTTGTTAAACCTTCTTGTAAGAAACCATCTTTACCAATTCCATGTTCTCTGGTGTATAGATCCCAACATGAGTTACCAATTTGACAACCTGCTTGACCAACGTTAATACTAATAACTTCTCTCATACTTTATTATCTTTTTCTTTTTTTTTTTTACTTCTTGTGTTATCTGTAATTGTCTTATTATTTTTATTGGGTATTTATATAAAAAAATCAGTATTAATGAATATGTATACTATTTCTTTGTTTTTGATAATATAAGAATAAGTTATAAAAAGATTAAATTTTTAGCTTGGTTTTTGTTTATTAACATCTTGATTCTTAATCATTGATTAATGAGATCAAATAATCTTATTAATTAAACAGATTTGCCATAATTGATCGATGTTTTAAGAATAAGATCAAAAACAGAAAACAGCCAAAAAAGAAAAAATTATATGTATGTTTATTTTCAAAACACCTATACTCACGCTAAATCCAGTATGATTTTTTTTTTTGTGTGTGTTTCACAGCTGTTTGGGTTACAGATATTTTTTTTCTCTTTTTGAAAAATATTGATGGCGGCTATTAGGGTATTTCCTATTTCGGATTGTTGGTGTAAACAAATGGTGTATCACGTGA
>ERZ794949.130-NODE-130-length-29631-cov-181.043955_pt1 | contig 29631 bp, 10 predicted proteins | sample MGYA00511363_ERZ794949 | MGnify/ENA primary metagenome ERZ794949 (study PRJEB30137, sample SAMN04331402) | food metagenome | isolation source: T1 must sample point D1 replicate B | place: Australia: South Australia ...
CACCTAAACAAACTATCTATATACACTTGTGTTGTACTCAGTAAACATCTTGAACTGTTTCAACGAATACATAATCATCCAAGTACCTTGCTATATCTATCCTTATTATATCCGACAAGCTTCTGTTGTTTTTTTTTTGAACACCGTAGCATTAGGTAACAAGCCCCCAGCTGAGCGAGAAAAAAAAGAACCTACTAGAAAAGTATCCTTTCAATTACAAAAATTTCAGTGAGCTTTTCCCCTTGCTGGCTTCACCACTCTATAAATAACTAGTATTTTTTTAATACCATACTAACCAATTGATAGGATATTACCTAAAGAAAGACTCAAGAATATAGGCGAATATACGATTTTTTTCTTCGGTGGTATAGTATAAACCTGGGCAAATGGAAAGTCATAACAATAATTTAACATCAACTGACATAAATCAGTTGAAGAAGAAGATTCTTAACAGATCAGCTTCTTTTAAAAAAAAAACGTCAAGCGAACAAACAGAGCAATTCAAATATAAAAATGAAGAGTCAGAAGACAGGAATCGTTCTAATAGTTACAACAGCGAAGATAGCGTGAATAATTTACAATCAGATGGTGTAAGAAACAACAATGGCGGTCAGAAATTGGAGGAGTCCGCCTCATCCAACAATATCAATATGAATCTTCAAGCCAGAGTACTAGCCTTTCATGAACAAAGACAAAACTTAATGAGATCATCAAGTATAAAGAACCCAAATGATAATATGAAAAACGGAAGCAACAATAACAGCAGCGAAGATTTCCTTCAATACAGTAATCTTAATAAAGGTGTAAACAAGGAAAAAGAACTTAGAAGTGGGGTACATATGGATAATTTCATACCAGAAAAAAGATTATCAATTAATAATTCGTCTCCTGGTACTCCTTCTATAGATGTTGTAAATAAGCCCCTTCCTCCCTTGCCTACTGATAAGAAAAGAATAAGTAGCAACCCCAACGAAAATGCTGATCAACAAAGCACAAACAACATATCAATTGCCAATAAAACAGCTAACCATAATATTAAACTTATAGAAAAGAAGATGCAAAAAATGAGTCTCTTGCAAAACCGAAACAAAAACTTGTCAAGCTTGTTACAAAAAAAGAAAGTATTTGATGAAGAAACTTCTAGTGTTAGCTCCATAGTAACAACTGATTCTGAACCAGACTTTGAAATGGAATCTTTTAACAGAAAAGGAACACTGCCCTTTTCCACTGATAATTCCCTTGGCAGCCTGGACAACGGCAAAAAGCCATCAACTTCTCCTACACAAACAAGACATTTTGCCAATAAACCCACAAGTCCTTTCAGATCAACTTCATTTGGCATGGCCAAAGAAGCTTCCGAAAGAGAAATGAATCCAAAAAGAAAGGCACCACCGGTACCTTCAAACTTTCAATTTCCATCATCTGCCCAATCAAATCCTCAACAGCAAAGCTTAACACCAATGCCTAACAGATCACAGCAAAAGATTAAAATGGGATTGAGCGCCAGAAGAGGTTTGAAATTGGATATATCTAAGATGCACAAAACAAATCTTTCTACATCATCAACTGCATCAAACGGAAATAACCCAGGTGAGTTCAATCTCAAACTCCCCGGTCATGCAGTTAAACCCTCTGTTGATACAAACCATAGTACAGATTCAATATCATCAACCGAAAGCGGGGCACCATTTTTGAAAAACAATGCAAATTCATCTCAAGTATCGGCAAAAAGAACTAATAATAATAACAACAACTTGCGAAGTTCATTAAGTACATTTGGTACTGATTCTTTTAGTACTAATAATCCAAATAACAGCTTGGGCTCTCTTTCGGGTGTAGGAACTATATTTGCAAATTTTTCCAAGTATTTAAACATTAAAAATGGGTCTTTGAACTTTGCTGGTAAGCTGTCTTTGTCATCTGAAGGTATAAACTTTTCAAATGGGTCTTCATTTTCGATTACTTTAGGCGAATTGGAATATATTGGTGAATTGGGTAGAGGGAACTATGGAAATGTCTCAAAAGTATTGCATAAACCGACTCAAATTATCATGGCTATGAAAGAAGTCAGGCTAGAATTAGATGAAAGCAAGTTCCGTCAGATTTTAATGGAATTGGATGTTTTGCATAAATGTAGCAGTGCCTACATTGTTGACTTCTATGGTGCTTTCTTTGTTGAAGGTGCTGTTTACATGTGTATGGAATGTATGGATGGTGGGTCATTGGATAAGTTATACTCAGGAAAAGGTGCCTGTGATGAAAACGGTAATCCTTTAGGTGTTCCTGAACCTGTTCTAGCTAAGATCGCCATAGCGGTAATTTCTGGATTGAAAGTATTAAAAGATGATCATAACATTATTCACAGAGATGTTAAGCCTACTAATATTTTATGCTCTGCCAAAGAAGGAACTATTAAGCTTTGTGATTTTGGTGTCTCCGGTAATTTGGTTGCATCTCTAGCCAAAACAAACATAGGTTGTCAATCTTACATGGCTCCGGAAAGAATTAAATCTTTTAATCCAGATGCTGCCACCTATACTGTTCATAGTGATGTTTGGTCTTTGGGTTTGACATTATTAGAAGTTGCTTTGGGTACATACCCATATCCTCCAGAAACTTTTGGCAACATATTTTCTCAATTGAGTGCCATTGTTGATGGTAAACCTCCTTCTTTGCCTAAAGATAGATTTTCTCCATTGGCTCAAGATTTCATTAATTGTTGTTTAGAAAAAAAACCAGAGAAGAGACCAGTTTATAAAGAACTTTTGGAGCACCCATGGCTACAAAAGTATGCGAATGAAGATGTTGATATGTCTGGATTCTTCACAGAGAGATTAGAAAAGATTCACGAATATGAATTAAAACATACCGTACATGAAGGCGATAAAGCCGATGCTAATGGTGAATCCAATAGTTTTATCAACACTTCAATGAGCAGCGAGTCCAATAGTATTCCACCTTTACACAGAGGAGGGCTGATGAGCAATTGATTATATATTCTCACTTATTAAAATACTACCTTTATGAAACTATGTCTAGAGTAAACTCTTGCTATTGAGAAGGAATAACGTCGGGATTAACTTTAGTTGTAGCTTAATAATCTCGTGTAGCGTCCTTTTCATTAGCGTCTTTTTTTCTTGGCCCTTATTATTACTTTTTTTTTTTTTCAAAGTTCCATACGTGTGATGAGTTTTCGAATACCAAATTTTGGACTCTTGAAAAGTACTTAATTAAACAGCACAACAAGACCGAAAAACTTAGGCCTATAACTAAAGAATATATATAATTTAAGGGAGTTAAACGTTTTAATTTATGGACAATATTGGTACTAAAACAAAGAAAATTAGATCTTTCAAGCACAAAAAAGCGGATACAAAAGATTCTGAGGTAACAGTATTGAAATTTTCAACAAAACAGTTCAAAGAACACAGGTCTATTGGGCATGCAATAAGAGATAAAATTGCTAATGTTAGTGATTATTTATCGCCGATATTTAAATTGATATTTCCCAACTTTATAGCCGTTCATTATGCATACATCATATTTACCACTTTACTATGCTCTCTTATGATGTTACCTATAACTAAAAGCTCAGATGGTCAGTTTATTGATATTCTGCTTCTTGCAGCAGCTTCAACGTCACAAGGAGGGCTAAACACAGTGAATTTAAACACACTGTCAAAATGGCAACAAGGATGTTTGTACATGTTTTGTTTTTTAACAACGCCTATTTTCATCCATTCTGTACTAGCCTTTGTAAGATTATATTGGTTTGAAAGATACTTTGATGGTATACGAGATTGGTCAAAAAGAAACTTCAAAACCAGAAGAACTAGAACGCTTGTACAAAGAAATATGTTATCAGGCAACACACAAACAGCAACAATGTTTGGAAAGAGACCTTCACTGTCCAAAATAATAAGTGGAAAAAGATCTGATAGACTAATGAGTAATTACATTTCACCGGATACAAGAACCAAAAGCAGAGCCTCGTTGAATTCATACGGAAGAAATCATACCAACAGAAATTATAGAGGAACAAGAACACATACAGGTTCTGTTATTGATTTTGCTAAACCACCAAAAAAAACTGAAGTCACATTTGGTGGGGCAGACATAGATATTCAAAAAAGACAACAAAAACAAAACGGTGCTATAAGTATGTCTGGAGTTAAACCTAACTTTGAAATAGATACTGGTAGTAAAAGTAGCAAAAAAATTGAATCCTTAAATGCAGATCCATTAAGTAGTTCAGAAGAATCAGGCAAACCTTTTAACAAATCCAATAAGAAAGCAGGTGAAGATTTTCAAAGTAGATTGTTTAGAGGTGAAGCTATTTATAGAGATGAGGATGATGCTATATTAGAAGAAAATGATAAGGTTGACGATAAAATAAGGAAATATCAAGATAATTTGGCTGTTGATGATGGTGCAGACGAATTACCAATCGATAGGGATGATGAAATGGATGAAGGGCCACCAATTGACGAAGATCTTGATTATTTTAATCATCACCATCAACATTTTGATACCAATAGTGGTCGCAAAATTGATGGAGAAATCAGTTCGAATTCTAAGAAAACTGTAAGTGACGATGAAAATGACAAATCCGATGACCCCCAGCTTCATTTCGATATACCAAACAAGCAACAAAAATCTCCTACCAAAAGCACCTTTGGAAACAGACCAACCTCAAGCAGAAGAATGAGTTTGTATAAAGTTGTATCAGCTGGTGGAGCTGATCTTAAAAACAAACTTCAAAAACTCAAAAACAAGGGTTCTTTTAATAACGATTACGAATTAGCAAACATGCAAAATACTGAAGATGAGCAAGACGTCGATGACTTGATTAACATGGATAATTTAAATCCCGAGGAATTAGAAGAACTAATACATGACCCAAAGTTTCAAGAACAAATTTATAAATCATGGAAAAGAAACAATAATTTGAACAACCCATCTGGAGGTAGACCCCACTTCAAAGGCTTTGGTAGAGCTCAGACAGTTTTGTCTTTACCTAGAATGAATACAGCTAATTCTAACAGCAACAAAAGAAAATTTTCTGTTACACCAAGAAGTAACACTAAGAGTAATGTATCGGATTTAAATCATAGAGGCTCTTCAAACTCCAAAAATTCTGATCAAAGTCAAGATATTCCACATACAAATGAAGCCTTCATTGATGATGGAATGGATTGGGAAAATGGCAAAGTTGGTAATTCTCATAGAACACCATCTGAAGAGAGTGAGGATGATGTGGCTATAGATTTTAGCGAGTCCGATTCATTTGATTCAGAAGAAGATGTTTCTAATGACGACGACGAAAGTTTTGATTCAGATGATTACGATTCAGATGATATTGATCTTGACTACAACTTCAACAATGATGAAGATAATGCTTATTCAAACTTTGAAATAGTGCCAACGCACAACATAAAAATAGGTAGAAACTCCAAGTTTGTGGGACTGACTGATACACAAAAAGAAGAATTAGGTGGTGTTGAATACAGAGCTTTAAAGCTTTTATGCAAATATTTAATCAGCTATTACATAGGATTTTCCTTGTTGGCGGCTTTATTGTACACTGCTTGGATAGGTGCAAAGAAACCGAATCCTTTGGCTAGTTATACGGGTAATAGTAGAGCAATAAAGTCAGCTCAAGATGATCTTGAAGGATTTGGTATCAATAGAGTATGGTGGGGATTTTTCACTGCTGCTTCCTCTTTCAATGATTTAGGGTTAACCCTAACCCCTAACTCAATGTCGAGTTTTGATAAGAGCTCTTATATTTTGATATGGGGGATGTTTTTCATTATTATCGGTAATACAGGTTTCCCAGTGTTTTTGAGACTTATCATCTGGATAGCCAATAAACTAAGTGCTCCACTATCTCAAAGAAAGGAATCTTTACAATTCTTGCTAGATCACCCAAGAAGATGCTTTACCCTATTGTTTCCAAGTGGACCTACTTGGTGGTTATTTTTCATTTTGATAGTATTGAACGGTTTTGATTGGGTTATGTTTATAATTTTAGATTATGGCTCTGACAACATCAAAAGTACATTGGGCGAAGGATGGTTTAGAGCTTTAAATGGATTATACCAATCTGTTTGTACCAGAACAGCTGGGTTTTCAACAACTAACATTGCATTGCTATCTCCAGCGGTGCAAGTATCATACATGCTTATGATGTATGTGTCTGTTATGCCTTTAGCCATTTCCATCAGAAGAACCAATGTTTACGAAGAACAATCATTGGGTATTTTCCATGATTCCAGTGAATTAAAGCAAAAATTAAAAAGACACTACACAGGAAGAAGCCAACAGAGTAAAGACGAATCTGTTCATGAACCTTTAGTTAAAGGAAATGATGATGATGACAGTAAAATTGAAAACCATGCCTCATCATTTATAGGAACCCATTTAAGAAGACAACTGTCTTTTGATTTATGGTTTTTGTTTTTAGGTCTTTTTATCATCTGTATTTGTGAATCAAAGAGAATAGAAGACTTAAATGATCCTAATTTTACCATTTGGACAATTTTGTTTGAAATTGTTAGTGCTTATGGTACTGTTGGGCTATCGTTAGGATACCCTAACACAAATACAAGTTTTTGTGCTCAATTCACCAAGCTAAGTAAATTCATAGTGGTTTTATTACTACTAAGAGGTAAACATAGAGGATTGCCAAACTCACTGGATAGAGCTATTATGTTACCAAGTGATCATTTGCAACAACTAGATAACAGAAACTTTAAGCTAACAAATGATAACGCCGAAATGGAAGAAAAAAAAAATGAAAACTATGACGATTCAACTGATGAGACACATAACCAAGAAGAAGAGGAAGAAGAAGATTTGGGCGGTGATAATAGCCTAAGGAAAATACGTAGTGGAAGACTAAGTATTGTTGAAAGAGATCCTGTTTTGCATTATTTCAATAAAAGAAAAGATCAAGCCAAGCACTTTGTGCAAGAAACCAAACAGGCGGTTCTACATCATGATTAGACTACCTTGGTATATATTTCAATGATTTCTTTATAACGCGAAAGTATTGGTGGCGGGTATTCAACACGTCAAATGGAAGAGAGACAGAAAAAAATAACAGGAAAATCCCCATCGTGATTTGTGCGCCGGAAATACAGGAATAACTACAAAAATTGAAAATAACTCCAACGGAAGTAACGGTGTTTGCTAACAAACCGCTCATTTTAAGACCTGCAGGTAGCATTCAAATAAAAAACAAAACTAAGGTTAAATTCATAATGGAATTTCACGGTTAAAAAAAATTATCTATCTATTGAGTTTTATTATCAGATACATTTGTTTTTGGTTTTATAGCTTTTAAAAGACCATTTCAGTGTTAACTGATGACATTCCAATGTGAAAAAAAGCCCTGCACACCTTAACGTTTCTTTTTTCCATATTTTCTTGGTGTCAATTACCATTTTAGGAAATGATACAGAAGTTTGGTGTAGGCTTATGATATAATTTTTTTTTAGTGTTTTTAATTTTTTCATGCGCTATTTTCTAAGCTTTTCGTAGACAAAATAATTATGTGCCTGTAATGAAATGACCTTTGTTAATTCCATCCCCTTTACAAGCCTATATAAAGAGGAACACATATCTCATCTGAATTTTCAAAAAATTTTAAATTCATTATGAGAAACAGAAATGCTAAGAAAAACTATGTTTTAACTGTTTTAAATACTTGCTATGTAGGTATACTTTGTTTTCTATATTCTTAAAATCGTAATAAACCCCAAGAAACACTTGAATCATTATTCTTATTCTTAGTTATAAACGAAATTATTCTTTTTTCCTTAATTTTTCTATAGCTCTTTCATATTCCAATTATTGTTAATTTTGAAATAAAAAAAAAAACCAAAAATTCAGTTTTATTTTAATATTACATTCTTTCCCCCAAATTATTCTATAAAAACAATAATATTCAAATTTGAAAGATCAACTCTTTATCTACATCCAACAAATAAAATAATAATAAAAAAAATAAAAAATTAATTAATAATGTCTGTTTCTACTGTTAATCAAGTAATTCCCCCAATTACTCCTCCACATCCAAATGACAAGTTAATGTCATTGGAAACAAAAGATGGAATTGTCTTACAAGGTTATTCCTTTGGTGCTGAAAACACCTCCTCTTCTGGTGAACTGGTTTTCCAAACTGGTATGGTTGGTTATCCAGAATCCATCACCGATCCTTCTTATGAAGGTCAAATCTTGGTTATCACCTATCCTTTAGTCGGTAATTACGGTGTTCCTGATAGAAAGAAATTATTAGATGAGTTCAACTTGCCTAAATTTTTCGAATCATCCAAAATCCATGTCAAGGGTTTAGTTGTTGCTCACTATACCGAAGAATACTCTCATTATTTGGCTTCTTCTTCCTTAGGTCAATGGTTAAAGGAAGAAGGTGTTCCAGCCATTTATGGTGTTGATACCAGAATGGTTACTAAAATGTTGAGTACCAATGGTTCTACTTTAGGTAGATTATCCTGTTTAAAAGTTCAACCTGAATCTTCCTTAGACATTGTTAACTATCCAGAAGATTTCAATGTTGCTGAATGGGATGATCCAAATGTTAAGGATTTAGTTTCTATTGTGTCTGTCAAGGAAGCTGTTACTTACAAGGTTCCTGCTGAATACAACGCTGCTATTAACCCAAAGACCGGTAAGCCATGTAGAGTTGTTTGTGTTGATGTAGGTATGAAATACAACCAAATTAGATGTTTCTTGAAAAGAGGTGTTGAAATTACTGTTGTTCCTCACAACCAACCAAACTTGATCTCATTGGTCAAAGAATACGATGGTTTATTCATCTCTAATGGTCCAGGTGATCCATCTAACTTACCTGAACTATCTTCTCAATTAGAACAATTGATGAACTCTGACTTTGGTTCCCAATTCCCAATCTTTGGTATTTGTTTAGGTCACCAAGTTTTAGCTAGAGCTACTGGTGCTTCTACCATCAAGTTGAAATTCGGTAATAGAGGTCACAATATTCCATGTACTTCTGAAGTTTCCGGTAGATGTTACATTACCTCTCAAAATCATGGTTTTGCTGTTGATCCAGAAACCTTGAAACTTGAAGAAGGTTGGAAGCCACTTTTCACCAATGCCAACGATGGTTCTAATGAAGGTATTTACAACAGTGAGAAACCATGGTTCTCTGTTCAATTCCATCCAGAATCCACTCCAGGTCCAAGAGACACCGAATTCTTATTTGATGTTTTCATTCAAGCTATTCAATCCGGTAAGGTTGTTTTCCCAGGTGGTTTAAAGGCTGATAATGACTTATTACACCCAAGAGTCGAACCAAAGAAGGTTTTAGTTTTGGGTTCTGGTGGTTTGTCTATTGGTCAAGCTGGTGAATTCGATTATTCTGGTTCTCAAGCTATCAAGGCTTTGAAAGAAGAAGGTATCTACACCATCTTAATTAATCCAAATATTGCTACAATTCAAACTTCTGCTGGTTTAGCTGACAAGGTTTATTTCGTTCCTGTTAACCCTGAATTTGTCAGAAAGGTTATCTTACATGAAAGACCAGATGCCATTTATTGTACATTTGGTGGTCAAACTGCTTTATCTGTTGGTATTGCCTTAAAAGATGAATTCGAATCTTTAGGTGTTAAGGTTTTAGGTACTCCAATTGATACTGTTATTTTAACCGAAGATAGAGAATTATTTGCTAATGCTATGGAAGAAATTGGTGAGAAATGTGCCCAATCTGAAGCTTGTGTTACTGTTGATGAAGCTATTTCTGCTGTTAAAAAAATTGGTTTCCCAGTCATTGTTAGAGCTGCTTTTGCTTTAGGTGGTTTAGGTTCCGGTTTTGCTAACAACATGGAAGAATTAGTTGATTTATGTAAAGTTGCCTTTGCTTCTTCTCCTCAAGTCTTAGTTGAAAGATCCATGAAGGGTTGGAAAGAAGTTGAATATGAAGTTGTCAGAGATGCCTTTGATAACTGTATTACTGTCTGTAATATGGAAAACTTTGATCCATTAGGTATTCACACTGGTGATTCTATTGTTGTTGCTCCTTCTCAAACTTTATCTGATGAAGATTACAATATGTTAAGAACTACTGCTGTCAATGTCATCAGACATTTAGGTGTTGTTGGTGAATGTAACATTCAATATGCTTTGAACCCATTCTCCAAGGAGTATTGTATCATTGAAGTTAATGCTAGATTATCCAGATCTTCTGCTTTAGCTTCTAAGGCTACTGGTTACCCATTAGCTTTCATTGCTGCCAAGTTAGGTTTGAACATTCCATTACACGAAATCAAGAACTCTGTTACCAAATCTACTTCTTCTTGTTTCGAACCTTCTTTAGATTACTGTGTTGTTAAGATGCCAAGATGGGATTTAAAGAAGTTCAACAGAGTTTCTACTTTATTATCTTCTTCTATGAAGTCTGTTGGTGAAGTCATGTCTATTGGTAGAACTTTTGAGGAATCCATGCAAAAGGCTATAAGATCCACTGAATATGCTAACTTAGGTTTCAACAGTGTTGATCACATTTCATCTTTAGAAACTGCTGAAGACATTGATAGAGAATTACAAAACCCAAGTGATTTAAGAATTTTTGCTATTGCTAATGCCTTTGCTAAGCTAAACTACTCTGTTGAAAAGGTTTGGAAGCTAACTAACATTGATAAGTGGTTCTTGAATAAATTATACAGCTTATACACTTTCTCCAAGGACATTGCTGAAAAATATGTCACTCAAGACAAATTACCAGCCTTGGTTTTGAAACAAGCTAAACAATTAGGTTTCGATGATAGACAAATTGCTAAGTTCTTGAACTCTAATGAAGTCGCTATTAGAAGATTGAGAAAGGAATATGGTATTACTCCATTTGTTAAACAAATTGATACTGTTGCTGCTGAATTCCCTGCTTTCACCAACTACTTATACTTGACTTACAATGCTTCTGCTCATGATGTTAAATTTGAAGATAAGGGTGTTATGGTTTTAGGTTCCGGTGTTTACAGAATTGGTTCTTCCGTTGAATTTGATTGGTGTGCTGTTACCGCTGTTAGAACTTTGAGAGCTAACAACATCAAGACAATCATGGTTAACTTTAACCCAGAAACTGTTTCTACTGATTATGATGAAGCTGATAGATTATACTTTGAAACTATTAACTTGGAAAGAATTTTGGATATCTATGAAATCGAATCTTCCTCAGGTGTTGTTGTTTCCATGGGTGGTCAAACAGCTAACAACATTGTTATGTCCTTACACAGAGAAAAGGTAAAGATTTTAGGTACTCATCCAGAAATGATTGATTCTGCTGAAAACAGATTTAAGTTCTCCAGAATGTTGGATCAAATTGATGTTGATCAACCAGCTTGGAAAGAATTAACCTCTATGGATGAAGCTGAAGACTTTGCTGATAAGGTCGGTTACCCAGTATTAGTCAGACCATCTTACGTTTTATCTGGTGCTGCTATGAACACTGTTTACTCTAGGAATGATTTAGAATCTTACCTAAATCAAGCTGTTGAAGTTTCTAGAGATTACCCAGTTGTTATTACCAAGTATATTGAAGATGCTAAGGAAATTGAAATGGATGCCGTTGCTGTCAATGGTGAATTAGTCATGCATGTTGTTTCCGAACATGTTGAAAATGCTGGTGTTCACTCCGGTGATGCTACTTTGATTGTTCCACCTCAAGATTTGGCTAAAGAAACTGTTGATAGAATTGTTACTGCTACCGCTAAGATCGGTAAAGCTTTGAACATCACTGGTCCATACAACATTCAATTTATTGCTAAGAACAACGAAATCAAGGTTATTGAATGTAATGTCAGAGCTTCTAGATCTTTCCCATTCATTTCTAAGGTTGTTGGTGTCAACTTGATTGAAATGGCCACTAAGGCTATTGTTGGTTTACCAGTTACTCCTTACCCAACTGAAAAATTACCTGATGATTACGTTGCCATTAAGGTTCCTCAATTCTCCTTCCCAAGATTAGCTGGTGCCGATCCTGTTTTAGGTGTTGAAATGGCCTCTACCGGTGAGGTTGCCGCCTTTGGTCACTCCAAATACGAAGCTTACTTAAAGTCTTTGATGGCTACTGGTTTCAAGATTCCAAAGAAGAATATTTTATTCTCTATTGGTTCTTACAAAGAAAAGCAAGAAATCTTACCAAGTATCAAGAAGCTTTACGCTTTAGGCTACAAGTTATTTGCCACTTCAGGTACTGCTGATTTCATTTCTCAACACGGTATCCCAGTTCAATACTTGGAAGTCTTGTCTGAAGATGAATCTGCTAATAGTGAATACTCTTTGACCCAACATTTAGCTCAAAACAAGATTGATTTGTACATTAACTTGCCATCTGCTAACAGATACAGAAGACCAGCTTCTTACATTTCTAAGGGTTACCAAACCAGAAGAATGGCTGTTGACTACTCTATTCCATTGATTACCAACGTCAAGTGTGCCAAATTATTGGTTGAAGCTTTATCCAGAAAATTAACATTAGATGTTTCCGAAAGAGATTGCCAAACTTCTCACAGAACTGTTACCATTCCTGGTTTAGTTAATGTTTCTACATACTCTCCAAATGCCACTCATGTTGTTAATGGCCCATCTGAAATATCGGAAGTTTCAAGAGTTTCTGCTGAATCCGGTTTTACCTTCTCTCAAATTTTACCAATTTCAACTACTGGTCCTATTTTGACTGATGCTGTTAACTTAAAGGCTGCTGAATCTATTGTTTCTAAGGCTTCATACACTGACTTTGCTTTCACTGTTGCTGCTACCAGATTTAATGTTAATGAAGTTGTTGATGTTCAAAACTTTGTCAATGCTTTATACTTACCATCTAGAGAATTAGGCAACAAGGTTTCATTATTTGCTGAACATTTAAAGAACTGGCCTCAAGACAAGCCAGTTATTACTGATGCTAAGAACTCCAACTTGGCTTCTGTTATTTTATTGGCTTCTTTACAAAATAGATCTATTCACATTACCGGTGTTTCCAATGAAGAAGATTTAGCTTTGATCAAGACTGTTAAGGAAAAACATTCTAATGTTACCTGTGACGTTAACATTCATTCCTTGTTTGTTACTCAAGATGATTTCCCAGAAGCTGTTTTCTTACCAACTGCTGAAGACCAAGAATTCTTATGGAACAACTTAGACTCTATCGATGTTTTCTCCATTGGTTCATTACCAAGTCTTGTTGCTTCTATAACTGGTAACAAGGCCGTCACTGGTTCCGGTGTTAAGGATGCTTTACCATTATTATTAACTGCTGTCAACGAAGGTAGATTAACTATTGAAGATATTGTCACCAAGATGCATGATAATCCATGTCATATTTTCAACATTCCTGAACAAAAGGCCACTGTTGAAATTGATTTGGACTTTACCTTTAGAGCTACTAAGAGATGGTCTCCATACACTAAAGGTGGTTTAACTGGTGGTGTTGAAAGAGTTATTGTTAATGATGAAACTGTTGTTTTAAGTGGTGATTTAGTTGCTCCTGAACCTACTGGTCACAACACTGTTATCATTGATAGTAATGTCAGTACCAGTTCTTTAGCACCAGCTTCTTTAACTACATCCAATGTTAATGCTATTTCTTCTCAACCAGTCACTGTTGATGCTTCTGTTTCTCAAACACCAAGAAGAAGATTCTCTTTCTCAACTGAAAGAAGATTGTCAACTATCTCTATCAATGAAGAAGCTATTGAAGATTCTCAACCATCATTTGAACAAAGACTGATGTCTTCTAGACCACCAAAAGAATTATCTGCTCCAGGTGCTATTCAAACTTTGATGAGAGAAAACAATCCATTCTTACACAGACACATTTTATCTGTTAACCAATTCAAGAGATCTGACTTCCATGCCTTATTTGCTGTTGCTCAAGAATTAAGATCTTTAGTTCAAAGAGACGGTGTTTTAGATTTAATGAAGGGTAAATTAATCACTACTATCTTCTATGAACCATCTACTAGAACTTCTTCTTCTTTCATTGCTGCTATGGAAAGATTAGGTGGTAGAACTGTTAACATCAACACCTCTTCTTCTTCTGTCAAGAAGGGTGAAACTTTGCAAGATACTATCAGAACTCTAGGTTGCTACTCTGATGCTATTGTTTTAAGACATCCAGATGAAATGTCTGCTCATATTGCTGGTAAGTTCTCTCCTGTTCCAATCATTAATGGTGGTAACGGTTCTAGAGAACATCCAACTCAAGCATTCTTAGATTTATTCACAATCAGAGAAGAATTGGGTACAGTAAATGGTATTACTGTTACTTTCATGGGTGATTTGAAATTCGGTAGACCGGTTCATTCCTTATGTAGATTATTAAGACATTACAAGGTCAGAATCAACTTGGTTTCTCCAAATGCTTTACAATTACCAAAGGCTTTGAAGAAAGAATTATCTGATGCTGGTTTATTAGGTTTGGAATCTACTACTTTAACTGATGACATTTTATCTAAGACTGATGTATTATACTGTACTAGAGTTCAACAAGAAAGATTTGAAAACCCAGAAGAATATGAAAACTTAAGAGACACTTATGTTGTTGACAACAAGTTATTAGCCAATGCTAAATCTAACATGATTGTTATGCATCCATTACCAAGAGTTACAGAAATTAAGGAAGAAGTTGACTATGATCACAGAGCTGCTTACTTCAGACAAATGAGATACGGATTATTCGTAAGAATGGCTTTATTAGCCATGGTTATGGGTTTGGATAATTAAATGATTTAATGCTACAAAGCAGAGTGGGGGCTTTGCTTTTTAGTGATTTTCATAAATATCCATTCTCTTCAAGAATGTAGAATAAAATAAACATTGTATATAGAATTTTTAAAATACTAAACAATTAAGAATAGAAAAATAATAATAATTAAATTAACATAAATACCTTTTTTTTTTTTTTTAAAGCAGTTGAACTTACTTTTTAATCTAAGCCAATAAGAAGTACTTTATTCTCTTTTTTTGTATATTTTACCATAACGTTCTTTATGCTTATAAAATCTTGATTATTGCTTGGCAAATCCGTTATAATATCCCATTGATCAATAGTTATGTTAAGACATTTGTCTTTTAAGAATTTAATAAGTGTTCGTTCAACCCTCAGAAGAGCTTGTGGCATTTTTAATGTTCTATAAACTTGTCCAAAAGTATGAATATCATGTCTAAGTAAATACAAAATCAGGTTTTCAAAACCAATTTCATTTTGACATATTTCATTTATGTATTTTGATAAATTTTCACTTGTCTTTATACCGTTTAAATATTCGTTCAAAACATGCTTCTTTTCTTTTATGCTGTGTTTGATTAATAAATCAACAAAATATGAGTAAGAACTTTTGTTATATGGAAGATCTATGTCATTAAACAATCTTTGCAGCTGAGTTGTTTCCTCCTGTCCACTAAGAAGCTTGATTTCATCAATAAGCTCAACAAAGTCATTAAAATTACATTCTACAAATAAAGCTTGAATTGTCTCAACAGCTGTGCTAGTCATCAACAATAAGTTTTTAGTCATCAAAATGTAATTTTTTAAAATTTCTATAAACTTATCAGTGTAACTTAATTCGAAACTAGATTCACTGTCTTTTTGTTTTAGATATGAAACGTTTTTCATCCACTTTACAATAATAAATTTTACAAATGTGAAGACTTTAATTTTTAGTCCTGCACTTATAATAGAATCTGTAGTTATCTTTATTGATGAAATGGAGTAATAGAAGTCTATAGGAGAAATTTCATCCGAGGTCTTTTTGAAAAAGGTTCTATATCCTTTGTAATCCAAAACTTCATTATGCAAAATGTTTTGTGTTTTCTCAATGACTTTTGAATAAGTGTTCACTGAATCACATACTTTAAAAAACATGAACAATTTTGCAAAAATATTAGCCTTGATAAAATGAGGACTTACGGATGGATCATCCAACACTGTTTTGATACAAAATTGATAGATTAATGAGACTGTATCGTCAATATCAATAGATTTTTTCAAAATTTGTTTGATAGGAGTGATCATTTCTACTTTATTTCTGAAATAAAGTTTTTTAATAAACTCTACAAAGAGTTCTATAGAGTATTTGTTTACCAGCTTTTCTCCCAACAAATTCCATTCTAAGTTATAAAAAGAGTCCCAAAGCCCCTCAGAAATATTAGTGTAAAAATTTCTATTCCATTCTTCAGATGCTAGATGTCTCATTTCATTATGGAGAATTAAACATTGATCAAATGCATCTTTCAATATTTCATTTCTTATATTAGGTTTCTTATAGCAAGTCTGTAGATGATGTTTTTCAAGGTCTTTGGTGTTTATTAGTCTCAAAAAGCTGTCTATCAGTGAAATAAAGTTATTCACATTTAAGCAACAAAGAACAGAGCACATGTTAATTTTTTGTATTCTTTGATTAAAAGAGTCTTCTTTTCCTTTATATTTAGGTTTAAACAAGGTTAAAAGCTCATCGTTTAATATTAAATCCTCAGTAAAAAATATCCTGTACTTTAATAATACTCTAAAAAGTAATAAAGTACCATTGTTGTTGAAGAATTTTAAATTGACTTTGTAACTTGACCTTAATGAAAATATAAAGTTTTCATCAGCTTTACAATCCGCATCAAGTTCTTTGTAAATATTTTCATTAAAAATCTTCAAACATTCCATTAATTCATGTTTGCTGATCTTATCTTCATCATAACTTAAAAGACAAGTACTTAAAAATATCTTTTTGATATTCGTATCAACAATATAATTTATTATATCTGAACAAGTTTTAACATCAACGGCTATTCTTAAATCTTTAAAGAGTGTAGGATAAGCATATTTGGTAAAATTTGGTCCTTTTTTACTATAGTATTGAACAATTTTGTTGTATTCATTTTTATAGTTCGATAATGTTTTTATCAAAAGATGTTTAGTAAACTGGTCATAATAATCAGCACTACTACCATAAGAATTTTGTATTTTGAACAAGTTATTTAAAGAGCGTACTATGAAATTACTCATTTTGGAAATACAGTCTTTTTTGTATGAATTCAAATGATTGTTTGTTATCAAAGAGTGAAACCCCAAAAGTGGTATGCACACTGTTTTGTAAAATACAAAGGTCATCTGTTTATTAGTTTCTTTATTGCCTAGTATAACTAAAACGGGTCTTGCCTCAACAGCAACTTCCTCAAAGAAGTTTGTGATTGCTAAAACATCTACATCCGGTGACGTATTCAAGTAGTTCAAAAATATGGTAAAATCATAGTTAGCCTCAGCAGACAATAAAAACGACTTAAATTCTTTAAGTTCATTATTTGTAATTTTAAGAACTATATTTTCAGATTTTGCATTGTCTGTAGCACAAAAGTTCATCAATTTCTTATAAATATCTGATGTTTTCAATTTGTATTGAGATGTTTGCTTGCTAACATCTTTATGACGCTTTACAAAATATGCAGAGATTCCATCTTTGTTTGAATATTTTTCATTGATCTCTGTTGGGGTTTCCTTTTTATTCAAATTTTCTTCCATTATATCATGATCAATGTAATCGTCATAAGTGGTTGCAACAACCTCCAGATGAGCTTGAAAGAAATTATCCAATGTATTCGTATTTTTCTTCTTATATTTTCTATTAATTTTTGTATCATTTTTATTAGCATTTTTCTCTTCAACCCCTTTGTTAATTATGGTTCTACCTTTACCAGGCTGTTTAACAACTTTGGGGAATATTTTTCTATCATTGTTATTTTGTTTGGACGATATAGTGACATTCCTCTCAAAATCTTTGAGAAAGTCATCTAATCCGTCATCACTGTCACTGGAAGATAAATCATTGACGTTGAAACTAGCATAATGGTTTACATCCTCATAATCTATCCGTGATTTTTTTAGTTTACCCCATTGATTCTTTTTATTTATATTTACATTAAATTTATCATGATTTTTTAGTTTTTTCTTGGTATTATTTGTATTTAATATTGTTCTTTTTTTGTTTGGAAGTATCCGTTCTTCCTCAGTCTGTTCTTTTTCTTCAAGGTAATCGTCTGAATCAGAAGACAATTCAATAATATCGGAATCATCACTGTCTTCGAAAACAGAAACGTCTTTAGAAATTTTATTATTAAGCATACTTTTTTCAGTTGTGTGGTCAAGAGAATTAAAAAAATCCATTTCGTTATTTTGAAATGAATCTTCAAACTCATACACCTGTGATTCATCAATAGACTTGCTAGAGTAAAGGCTATCTTGATCATCAAATTCATCTTCGTGTTCAGATTGTTCATACCTAGCATCGGCCAATTTAGCCGTGATTCTTTCATAATTAAGTCTATCTAGCTCATAAATATGTAGTTGATTTAGATTTCTTTTCCTAAGCATGTGCCCACCAATAATGTCTTTATCATGAGAAGTAACATCTTTTGTATAATAGTCTGCTAGGTACTGTAGATATTCATCATTTTTTTTTTGAGTGATGGGATCAGATGTATTTGTATGTGATATGGCCATGCTGTTATTTGATATTGGCTCATTTTGCGAATCATCTATGTAATCATCAACATCATCATCATCTTCTTCGAGTGGAGCTTTATTTAATAAAACATTTCGCAGTTTTTCTATTGAATTGGGCTTCTTTGATTTGTTCAACAAGAGAGATCTCATTTTTTTCTCGTAATCCTTCGATACTGTCGTTTTAGTTTTACTTATTTGAAATTTTGGCAACGTTTCAAATTGTGAATCTTCTATATATTCATCATCTGAAAAATAGGAATTGTCATTCATCCCACCTTAACTCAATACAAGTCTGCTATGGTTGGGGATTTTTAACTAACTAGTAAGCTTAACTACATACGCGTAGAGAGAGCTTTAAAAAGGTGACTATAATTGATGATACTCTGAAAAAAACGTTAATCACGTGATTTTAGCAAAAACCACACGCACACGTGACTCACGTGCCACTTTGACCAGCAACATAAATTTTTTTTTTTCTTCATTTACGAAAGTTTATAGAAATGCCAAAAAACTATAGCCATCACTGTACGATTTCTATACTGAAGGAAGTTATCAATACCAAAAACCAAGACTCCAGAAAATATCCAATTTGAAAATGCTGAGATACACTACTAGAATTAATAGCAGACTGCATTTTTCTGTATCTTCACTGGCTAAAAACTATAATAAAGAACTGGAATCATTAATCAATGCAAAGCAAGCATCCGACACTATAAAAGATAAACCTAAGACATCAGGATTGAACAATAATACTGAAGATAGTTTGAAAAAATTATTTGAGAGTTTTTCTCAAAAGAGCAAAAAATATCCAGCAGCAGGTTTCCGTCCTATGTTAAGAAAGAAAGCAACAAATAATTCTAATATAGACAATTCGAGCACTTCATCAAGAGTTTCAGAAAAGCCAAGAACACCTAAACCTCTTGATACAAGAAGACAAATTCAGTTTGATAAAATTCCTAATGATATGGAAAATTTGGTGACATTCTTAGCAGAAAAGTTACCTTCAAATGTTTTAGTCAAAAATCCTAAATCTCCAAAGTTATCCACATTCATGACCAAATACGAAGCTTTGAACTTTGTGAATTGGAACGAGCAAGGGATCAAAATCATTAATGAAAATTTGAAAACAACGGAGTTAAAAGATATAATCAATGACGATACTATTTATATTCCATTTCCAAGTCATTACTTGATATCTGTGATACAAATTGTTGATAAAAATAAAATGCCACTTCAACAGTACAAAGATCAAATGAAAATGAAAATTATAAAGACATTTGGTAGTCAAGAATTGGTAGATAAAATCGAAGACCGTGAGCAAACTTTGAAAAAAAAGGAGCTTAAAGAAAAAGCATCCAACACATTCAAAGTTGTTCAAATCAAATGGGAATGTCAAAAGAATGACTTAACAAGAAAATTGAATATCGCAACCAAATATTTGAAAGCAAATGAAAAGGTTGATTTGGTAATGGGACCAGAACATTATTTGACCTCTAGTGCTTTTAGATTTGACCATCACCCTCGAGTTTATGAATATACTCGTTCAAAGATAGGCTCAACTTCTTCAATGCCTAATGAAAAAGAGTTTAAAGAAGAGCTTCATCAAATTTTTGAAAAACGTCATTTTAATCGTAGAATGTCAATCAAACAAAGATCTGAAGTGCTTGATATAATTACAGCTTACTTAGATGAGCATCAAGCAAAATACAAAATATTTGCGGATCTTGAATCTCTTGCTGTTATAAGTGTACACTCAGCTGTATTTTTGGAAGACGCTGCTACCAATAAGGCAGTAGATCCAAGATCATCAAAGCAAAAAAGAGAGCATGACATTTCAAGAACCAGATTGACAAAAGACAAGTTGACTCCGCCAAGTCCAAAGAAAAAGCAACCAGTGGCTTCCACAACTGATATGTATTCAATCAAAATAGAAGATTAGTGGGCATCTTATTTAAATTGTAAATAGTGTATTAAATCATGTATAAAGTATAACTCAAATTTAATTGGAAATATGTTTATCGGACTTAAGCATTGCTTTTATATTAATCAAAGCATACGGAGTTATTAAAAAATTAGGTATATATTTTTTTTCCCAATCTGCCCCGAACATTCTTTAAGACACGCTTCTTATATTTTACTATATAGTAATTTGTTGTTTTTAAAATACTACCTGATGATAAGGCCACCAATACAACAATGATTGAAAAGAAAATACCTGATGTGTTGTTTAAGTTTTGTACTTTTACATCTGTAGGTTCAATTATGATATCTTTCTATACCATAGCCTCACATCTCAAGGCATATCGAAAGCCACAAGAACAAAGAATGTGCATACGTATTTTGTTTATGGTTCCATTATTTGCCATAACCACCTATATAACATCGTCTGGATTGATTTCCACATTTTACAGCAAGATTCTTCTTCAACCTATACAAGAAATTTATGAATCCTTTATCATTTATACTTTTTTCACATATTTAATATACATCTTAGGAGGTGAGAAAAAAATCTTGATGGAATTAGCATGGAAAAATAAAAGCACAGTCAAACATCCACTGATAGGCAAAATACTACCATCTATAGACATTTCAGATCCAAAAGACTTTTTGTTTATTAAAAGAGGGATTCTCCAGTATGTTTGGTTGAAGCCATTTTTTATCATAGGTAATTTGATAGTAGATTTCAATGAGACTGATTCAAATGCGGATAATTGGGTAAGCAAATTGAAATTTTGGTTGTTAGCTGGATATAACATCTCTGCTACTTTATCGCTATATGAGTTAGCACTTTTCTGGAAATGCCTTTACAAGGACTTGATGCAATTTGGACCTTGGCCTAAGTTTTTATGTGTGAAGTTGATTATCTTTGCAAGTTATTGGCAATCTATTTTATTGATGATTCTTCAGCATTTTGGAGTTTTCAAACAGCATGTCAACTTGAAAGAAGAAGACATGGGGTTTATTTACCAAAACGTGCTTTTGTGTTTGGAAATGATTCCTTTTTCCATAGGCCATTTAATTGCATTTTCTAATGAGCCGTACACATACAAGAAACAACCTGAATCATCAAGGCTGTCGTTTAGATATGCTTTGAAGGATTGCTTAGGAAACAAAGATTTAGTAGTAGACTCTTACAATACTTTTTTTGGTACGGAATACAATTACAGAAATTTTGATGCAGCAAAGGCAACTTTGAATCGTAAAGCAGATACAAGAACAAGAAACGCACGTATAACAGAAGGCTTAAGATTTTCAAACAAGGGAAAAGAACAGTACTGGTTAGATCCTAAGAACATCAGAAAGAAAAAGAGTTTTGCAAATTTATCAACACACCAGTCGTTGGGACCAAACTATGGATCAACAGGAAATAGTACTTTGCAAGACACAAGCAACAATGATACTAAGACACCAGATAGCACCGGAAGCATCTCTTTACCCAAAAATGGGAAAAAGAACAATAGTGTCACCGAAGAGTTGTTAACAAGAATACAGACAGAAGAACCTTGGGCTGACTTCATGGAGGGATATTACGATGAGTACATACCAGTTGATGAGACTTACAACAAAGCGGTTGTATATGACATACAAGGTTACAAATACTCTGTAGAAAAAAAGCAAGAACGTATGAATATGTCAAAACATAAAAACGGACCTAAATTAGCATATGATAAAAATAGAATTAACAGTGTAGCAGATGATTTCAATATATTCGATACCGAAAACGAGATGCCGTCTCCATAAATATTGAAAAGGAGCAAAAAGAAGGTAGAATTATTTCCTATTATTTACAGATACATTTATACATAAAAAAATTCTATCATTGGGTATTTAGTCAAAATGATAAATCCAATGTCATAAAGAAATAGCTTTCTTGTTTATTTATTTATTTTTGTTATATTCATCAAGACATATTTGACTGTATTTTCTTGTGGAGCAACTCACGCGCCTCATTTTTCATTCTATGTAATATTAATTAAAATATGCATTTTCTTCTTTTTATGCCTTATTATTATTAGAATGATTGATCATAAAGCATTAGAGCAAAATAGAAGAAAGAATGGTAAAATCGAAAAATGAGAAAATTTGAATAAAAAATAAAAACAAATTTAAGGTCTGTTTGAGTAATTTTTTTTTGTTTATAATCACTTAATCGGACTTGAATAAGAAGTACTTGGCACATTCATATGAAGTCCAGGAAATAGCAGCAGCAGGCATGTTGAAAATAATTCTTGGTTTCAAACCTCTAGCGAACCCAAATATACCGTAATTGTTTTGTATAGCCTTAGCAGCCTTCCAGAAACTATCAGCTTCTTTTAATTCCTTAACAGTAACAACATGAGACCCTCTAACTTGCAAAACGGTCTTAATATTATCTAATGGGGTTGTAACAGCAGCACAAATAGCACCACTGATGGCACCACACAATGAGTGAATCCATGGATCATAGTGACCTGAAGGATTGAAGTATTTTGTAGATAGCTCATAGATACTGAAGTTCATGGCAGCAAAAGGCACATTCATGGTCAAGGTGGTTGGATATGAATAATAGAAAGCTAATAAACCTTCATTTCTATAAATGTCTTTAGCAAAATGCCACATACCTAACTTTTTGTTATTTACTAAATTATCTTTTACTTTCACTTCTAAGTTATGTCCAGGATGATCAGCCTTGTGTAATTGCATTCTTTGTTTTATGGTATCAAATGGATTCATCAAGGCATCTGCTGCAACAGTGGCACAAATACCCGCAGAACCAGTAATCAGTGCTAATTTCAAAGATGAGTCGTCCTTGAAGTATGGGTTTTGAACATCATTGCTTTCGTATTTATCAGCAATATGTGTAAATTTATCCTTCATGGTTTCATATGTGGCAAAGTATACAGCATGAGCAGGACCAGCCCCCATAATCATAGACTGAACACCTTTCCATAACGCTAGGGATCCTTCTTGTGTGGATATGGTAGAAATGGTTTTAATCAAAGAAGTGGAAGAGTTCTTTATAAATGATCCATTCTTACTAATGTTGGATATGGCTTGCATTCTGGTCTTAACAGCATCTATAGGAAACATGATCGAATGTTCCATGATGCCTGCAAAGGCCCCTGCAGCTAATTGATGTGATAACGGAGCTGATGATGGTAAACTTTCGTAATCGATTTCTTCTTCTTCAGGCATTTTCTTGTTATTATTTAGTATTCCGGTGATTTTGATGACTTAGTTCGTCTATTGAAGAGAGAAAAAAAAAAGCTGAATAAAACGTGCGTTTTTCTTGAAGTAAGTTCTTGGTTTCTTTCTCTAGCAATGGTAGTTTTCTTATGAGTTTTTTCTTTGAATAAAAAAAAAAAAATAAGGATTGAATAAAATTGAAGAAATGGACTGTGAACTAATGTAATGAAAAATTTAAGTCAATTAAAAAAAAAAAAAAAGTTAATTCTGTTCAGCTTTGGTCTTGCTAATCTTATTTATTCGGAGTCAAATAAAGATGATCTATGGATGTAATAAGTGAACAATTTCGGAATGAAAACCAATTCCAGATTTGAAAAAAAAAAAAAAAGAAAAAGAAAATTCAGAACAAATCCATAGATCCATTATTACGTTTAAACCCAAAAAATTTTTTTTTTTTTCAATTAAGGTCTTAACTCAGAGTTTATTGGGGGTGTTCATTTTTCATCTGCCATTTTTTTATTGCAGCTTAAGCGAATTTTTCCTACGGAAAAAACCCGCCTAAAGTCATATATACAATCTAGAAGAAATACGCGTTTACCTAATTGGCGTTTAATGAGTTATAAAGGCGGTTCATGATATTATTGACGGGACATTGCTACGGAGTTGAGGATGAGCCACTATAACGACGTTTATGATTGTTTGCTTGATATGAGTAAAGCTGAAGAGGAAAAACAGAAAAAAAAAACAGAATTGATGATTAATGCGAGGAATGAACTACATTTTCTGGTAACATAGAAAATATCATGAAAGTCAACTACATAAGCATATAATACACGGATAAAACACCCACAAGTAACTATAAGGAGCGAATAAACAAAAGCAGGAAAAAAAAAAAAAGTCTTATTTTTGTTTATTCCAGGGGTTCATTCTCGTGGAAGTCAATTTGAATCATTAAAATGACTGATTTTACTGCACTTCAATCGTAAATACATAAGTTTAATTAACAGTATTAGGGGTGTAATGGGAATTATACATGGAAAACATGCATGACCGGTTTAGGTAACCTTTCGGCGGGAAAAAAAAAAGATTTATACGAGATAAACTATATCCGGTTATCGGCCATTATACAAGCCCAAATACACTAAATATTACAGGTGCTACAAAACAAGATACTATGGCTATACCAGCATAGATCCAGTATCTAAGCAATACAACTGTAATCGGTAGTTGTTCAAATTCCTTTATTTCTTCCTGTTTCAAGGTTTTATTTGATAAAATAGATGTGGTTTTCAATTTGAAGATTTTCTTTGTGATGAATACCGTTATTACTTCCTTCCACAGTAATACTGAACTCACTCCTATCAACAATCTCAACAAAATTACCTTTGTATTGCTATCTGTTACTTCATTTAATGGTAGAGGTAGCAAATATGATAAACTTTCGGATTTAACCCATGGCAAGTAATTTTGGCCTAGTTTGTAGCATAACCAATCCGATATTTCCAACCCTCCAACAACACCAATAAATGATACTGAGTCTTCATAGCATGGACACATTTCTACTGGATGTGTATGGAAGAATAAAAGACAATACCCAAATAAAACGTGGCCAATTGGATATAAAATGGATGACTTTGGCAGTAAATAATAATCCAAGTAATTTTTGGACACTAATCTCACAGCTAAAGTCAAAAGACCAATTAGGGCACCACTTTCCAAATCAAAGAATCCGTGCATACCTGAATACAATCTCCCAAAGGTCAAAGTAGTATAGTACATGGAAATCATTCCAAAAAATAATATGATTTGCTTAATGCTAAACTGCTTTATTGATAAACACAATTGCAAAAGAACATAAAAAGTCACTGCTGTGGCATTTGCAGTATGGGAAGAAGGAGCACCATACTCTTTAGTAGTGTATTCAGAGTGTGTTATTCTTATTATTGGAGGTGCCTTTGGTCTAGGTAAGCACAGGTAATCTTTTATTAATCCCGACAAGTATATGGAAAATGCCAACAGATAGATTAAATCCCTTGAATAGTCATGGTTGCCAGAAATAGGTATCCATCGAGTCATTGGTAAACAGATCACATAAAAAAAGTGAGATCCTAGATTTGCAGAGTATATGAAATATTCATCCAATACAAAGTTTCTAAAATTTTCTTGTATGTATACCAAAGGCTTTGTTTCGTTCTTTACAAAAGATAACAATAAAGTTCTTAATGTGTATCTTAAAGAAGACATTCTTTTTTTGTAGAAATCATCTGGTTTTAACCCCGGATCTTTGGTATTCATGTCTGTATGTTCATTGTTTACTTTTATTTGCTCAACTGCATCCATAATAGAAGAAACCACTGAGTCAGTACGACTTCTCTTTCTCATCCTAGTTGTGTTGTTCATTTGTGAAGATGTTGTATTATTTCTTGATCTAGTTTTTATGTCAATTGTTTCAGAAAAATCATCTGATTCAGGTATACTTTTAAGCAATAAAAGCCCATTTTCATCTGTTTCCAGATGATCGTCGTTATGCATTACAATTATATATATTTTTTTTTTGATTGGTGATAGCGTTGCATTATTTTTCATGATTTCTGTATTAAATGTTTGTTAGACATCAAAAAAAAAAAAACAGGAAAACATAAAACAATCGATGAAAAGTAGAACACGTGAAATATATGGCCCGCTACACAATAAATGTCACGTGCTTTAAAAACTATTCTTTATAGTTTACCCGACCCATATTCTGCGTTTTGCCAAAAAAAAAACGTGAAAAATTTCTTTTTTTTTCAACTTTTTTTATTTTTTTGATTTCATTTAATATGTTTGATTGGTATATGATATGTACTATCTAAAGAGTGAATTTGTTTTATAAATAATAACAACAACAAAGAAAACACCAAAAAATTAAAACTTTACAATGTCTGAAATTGAACAGCCACCGTTAAAAAAAGTAAAAAATACCGTCACTAAGATGAAAAAAATGAAAAAGGAAATTGATCCATTTTCTCAAATAGGTACTTATCAACAAGTCCAGGATAAAGATATAGAAGCGCTATTAATCAAAAACAATTTAACAAAAGATGAAGTTATCAACGATAATGTATTGGTATCGAAGCTTTACAAAAAAAGAGAAAAAGAAGCCGTTGCCAAGTACAACAGATATGTAGAAAATGTTGAAATTTTAGAAATCACTTCTCAAGGTGATGGGATGGGTTTAATTGATAGTATCTTCGAAAACAAAACCAAACAAGTTATTATTGTGCCATTTGGTTTAGTTGGTGATGTTGTCAATGCACAAATTCATACAACACAAAATTTAGCCGTCATTGCTGATTTAGTAGATATTGTTAAGGAATCTCCATTAAGGGACAATACTTTAATCAACTGTAAGTACTTTGGTATTTGTCAAGGTTGTAACTATCAACACACATCATATGAAAATCAAATGCAATTGAAGAAAAAAACTATTGTCAATGCTTATAAGTACTTTGCTCCATCTATTTTCAAGAGTATCTTGGATAGTGATAAATTCATGAATGTTGTAGAATCTCCAAGCAAATACAAATATAGAACTAAGATAACACCACATGCTTCTTTGCCAGCTATTATTAAGAAGAATGCTTTGGAATCCATAGAAAAAAACGAACCAATTAAGGAAACCCCAAGTTTAGGTTTTGACAAGGCCAACAGACATTATTGGAGAAAAGAACATAAAGACGATTTGGAATTACAAGAAAAGAACAAGTTTGGATCTATTTTGGATGTTGAATCCTGTAGTATTTCTACTGATTTGATTAATAATGGTTTGAAGGTTTCAAAACAAAAACTAATAAAGGAATTCCCAACATTCAAGAAAAATCAATATAACGTGTTTGTTAGAGAACAAACAACCGATGCAGAACCTACTTTAAAGGACATTGAAGACAACTTAGTTTTACCAGAAGAAAAAGATGCACAAAAGCCTGCTTTTGAGGAAATAAAAGATCAAAAATATAGATCAGTTACATCAAATCAAAGACAAACTATCCAAGAAATTGTTTGCGGAAAAAAATTCAATTTTGTTGCCAATGAATTCTTTCAAATTAATACTACAATTTTGCCTTTAGTCATTGAACATGTTTTAAAGAACTCTGAAATTGAAAACCAAGAAGACTCTAAAAGATATTTAGTTGATGCATACTGTGGATCAGGATTCATTGGTATTTGTTGTTCTGATAAAATGGAGAGAGTATTGGGTGTTGAAGTTAGTGAACAAGCAGCTCAATCTGCTGCTGAGAATGCCAAGTTGAATTCAATTGAAAACTGTAAGTTTATTGCTGGTGATGCTGAAAAGATTTTCAAAGAAGTTGATACACCAAACGAATTAACCACAGTCATAATGGATCCTTCTAGAAAAGGTTCAAATCAAGGTTTCTTAAAACAATTAAGTGAATATAAACCTAAGAAAATAGTTTATATCTCTTGTAATGTTAACACACAAGCAAGAGACATGGAATACTTTTTGAAACAAACTGAAAATGGTGGATTATATGAAATCGATCATGTTACCGGGTTCGATTTTTTCCCACAAACTCATCATGTTGAATCTGTTATAGTTTTGACCAAGAAATAGATTAATTAAACTTTTGGCTGAATGGTCATGTGACAGATTAATCACGTTTATTTATTTACTTTTTTTTTTTTTTTAACATTTTTTGTGTTACATATTTTTTTTTTAAAAACATAAATTTTTTTTTTTGTTAAAAAAAAGATGTAGCTATAAAGTTTTTTTTCAAAAATCAATTTTTTTTTTTTTTTTGATTATTGTGCAAGTTTTACTCAAATAGGAAATTTTTACTGCTAATTTATAAAAACAACGTTAAATTTCAAATTTTTTTTAAATACCTTTTGGTAGTTTTGTTCAATTTATACATTGAAAAATAACAAAAAGACAGTATGCAATGGCTTTTTTTTTCTTGAAAAATATCTACTTCAAAATGTCTTTAAAGTAATGTTTCAATAATAGTATGAACGATTTTTGACTTGTTGCTAGTTAAATCCTAATTTTGTTAGTGTTTTCAGATTTAACGTGCAGTATTCACCTTTTTATTAAGAATCCTTATTGTAGTGTATATATTTTTTTCTAGTGTGGAACAAAAAAAAAAATTTGCTGGTATGCGTTTCTGAATAACTTTTTCATTACAGTAATAATTTGTTAATAATTCATAAAGAAAAAAGAATTTTTTTTACATTAATTTTAAATACTAAAAAAACCACCAACAACCACATTATAACAGTACTAAAATGCAAAACGATAAAGGTGAATTAGTATGTACTCCCAAGCTTAAATACGCTTTCAGCAGAATGAAGTATTAAATGTCTATCAATAAAACAACTACATGTTTCAACAGAAAAGGTCATGAATAAATAATGCATCGATGATATTTATGGAATTTGAGGATGAATTACAGTATGCTTAAGTGTGTCTAGGATTGTTTTTTTTAACACATTTTTGTGAAATAGTCAAATGATATAAGATGCAGCAGTAATCATAGATGATTTATGCTGATGAGGCAACCGAGGAAATATAATAAAGTAATAAGTTTAATTTAGGCCATATTGAGGAAATTTTACCAGAGTTAATAAAATGGAGAATGAGTGATGGAAAAATACGAAATGCACATTGTAAAAATACTAAAAGTTAAATGACTTATACTAAGAATGGAGATTTATGGTGATCTAATTACAATATGAAAACAAAATTTGCAGAGAAAGTGGTCATTTATAAGTATCATTTGATATCAAATGCGGGTTTTTCAGATAATAAACACTATTTTGAGAACTTCTATTTGGTCAAAATAAAATAGCAGTATTAACATTTCATGATAAACAATAATTGCATTCCATCAAGATATGTGAAATGAAATAAGAAAAGTTAAGTATTACCTGTACTCCAAACA
>ERZ794949.132-NODE-132-length-29368-cov-149.045031_pt1 | contig 29368 bp, 21 predicted proteins | sample MGYA00511363_ERZ794949 | MGnify/ENA primary metagenome ERZ794949 (study PRJEB30137, sample SAMN04331402) | food metagenome | isolation source: T1 must sample point D1 replicate B | place: Australia: South Australia ...
TATAAAACATGACTACAACCCCAATCATACACATAAATACACCAATGATTACATTTCTACCCTATATAAACTATGCCAACCCAGCTTTATTTGAATCCTCAAGCTTTAAATCTTTACTACCTTAAATGTAAACATTTATACTTTAGTGTTAAATCCGATAATCTCATTTTTAATGTCATTTAAAGGCATTTTACGCACTTGGGAAAAGTCAATAAATGTTCACGTATGAAAAAAAAACAACAACATATATATATACTCCAAGGTTTAAACCCAGAATTGACAAGAACACAACCGTACTATACCTAGAATGGATGAACTGTATACTCAATTGAGTAGCTATAAGGATAGATACAAGATCAGCACTAACAGCAATCCGATACCGCTATCTTTGAAACTTCTAGATACTTCGTCTATAGGATTAAACAGTAGTTTGAACAGTATACTCGAACAGAACGATGCTATAAATAACCATTTTAAACAGCATATCTTGGAGAACGATGATAATATCATAGAGCTGAATGACAATTTGAATGATTATATTAGAATATTCATCAAGTACATAAACACCAAAAACGTTGACTATGTAGACAGTGAGGTTGAGAGTTTTAATACTAACAACATAAAGGCTTTGAACAACAAGATCACCAAAAATTCACATATTCTCAAATTACTAAATTTGATCGAAGTTATTATTAACAAACAGAAGGATGTTGAAGTTAAGATCAATGAATTACACATGAACAGCGACAATCTTGAACTGACTGTGTTAAAGTCTTTGATAAACCAATTTGCTTACTTAGATGGCCTAATTAACAACAACAAGCTATATTTATTGAAAGATTACAATATTATCAACAACAATTTAAAGATTAAAGCCAAATTGAATGCGTTGATTGAAATGCTTATTATTAAAATCATATTTGACAAGAATAGTGTGTACACTGTGAGTGAATTGAAGGTTATTTTGTCAGAGTTAATAGAATTGATTGATAACGATGAATTGATACACAACATTATATCCAATATTGACAAGAATCACGCTTTTGATAATATATTGATCAAAGAAATAAACTATCTAAAATACGAAAACATTCAAAAGTACGAGGTTATAAAGAAGTACAAGTTTAAGACTTTAAAGGATATTTTGAATGACAACAATGAATCAAATATTAATGAAGTCATTAGAAAAAATGAATATGACATTATAGTATATGAGTTTTTTGAGACTTTCTTTATAAATTTAGAATCAAAGTTTGAGAGGCTCTTGATTTTGTCAAGATTAGTTGATAATAAAACAGATGATACTTTTAATACAGATAAAGTTATTCAACAAATTGAAACTTTTATAATCAAAGTTATGAAAATGTATTTAATACCTTCTTTGAATATCAAATCCAGCATTACTACTAAGAATCACAACAATAAACTCTTTAATATTGATAAATCATTGATTAATAATAACAGTGTTAGCGTTGTTTCCACAAACACTAACGATTTATTGATTGTTCCAGCAAATGTTCTTAACTTGAAATTTATTTTGCCCAATCTAATACCAATATTAAAGCTATCAACAAAAAATGACTTTATAAATGGATTTTTGAACCATCACTATCTTGACGAGTTGATGCTAAATTTCAATAATTTTACGATTTTGAAAAATAACAACATTTCTTCCATTCAACAATTGATATCCAGCTTCATCATCTTTAACAACAAAATATTCACACTATTTAAAGGATTAGAGTTTCAATACAATCACAACTTATTGACAAAAATTATCAAGAATATAGAAACATTTATTAATGAGTTGATGGAATTTATTACCAACTACTTTAAGCAATTTGAAATCAATAACAGAAGCGAAAGACATTTTGATGTCAACAATTTTGAGAACATCAAGAATGACGTTGATCAGTGGATGGTAAACAATGTAGACATTAATACAATAACAACATGTTTTGATTTGTATGCTAAGCTGAAGAATTTGGTTCACTGGTATGAAAGTAATGTTATTTTTAATGTGATAGATAAAGATGAAGATGATAATATCATAGAAAAGTGGATATTGAATGACGAAGAACTTATCAACAACAGCGATGCCATTTTTAGTGATTTGTCATATCTTCCAAACATTAATGGAATACAAATATTGGCAAATCTGAATAATAACATAAGTTCATTCATGAAAGTAAAGTTTGATACTGGATTTATCAATGAATATTACTACACTAAAGTAAAATACTTCAGTTTGCACTTGGTTAATAAATCCATTAGCAATATTTTGCTCAATAACGATTCTAACAACAACTTGTATTTAAGAGAAGATTTGAATGTAAATGACAATATCACTAAGATAAATACAATTGTCAAGAAACTATCAAAGGAAAATGAGTTTATGAATACCTTCATCAACTTCTGCATTATAAACAACCTCATGAAGTTGAAAAATCTGAACAATCTGAAATACATTATAATGAACTTGCTCAAGCTAAACGACATTGATTGTAGCAATACGATCAATATCTTGAAGCTTTACCAGTTGAACGTCAACGATATTATAGACATATACAACAGTAACAACATTGATGTTGATGTGCACGTGATCAAGCATTTGGTCAAATTGAAGATTGTTGAGGAAAGTGACGGAAACCAAAGCATTTTGAACATCAGATTGAATGAATTATTCAAAAAGATTGGCCAATAAGATCGTTCTATATATATAATTGTATGGCAATATATACTCATATACTGGTTTCGTTATAACGACTTTGAATACACTATACGCGTCTTTCATATATATATATTTTTTTCATTCAGCTGTTTTCAAAATTGAATAATTCATATGAGAACGCTGTAATCCAATACCAACGAAATAGACAGTTGAATCAGGAATTTATATATTTGGTGGTATAATTGGGTTGCTTATTATGGTGATAGATTTATCAGATACAAGCGATTTGGAGATTTTAAACACAAGTATTAATAATCCTTTAATTTCGAGAACGAATAATATTCAAGATGACATAGACATAATCGAGATCAGTATAACAGATGATTCGAGTGATAATGGACGACAGGCAGACAAATTTTCAGGAAATGAAACCAACAACAGTTTTTTGAGTGATCAAGAAAGAATTAATACACCAGCATCTAAAAGAAAACTTAAAAATGTTAATAACAACCAATCAGAGTTGCTTTTAAAAAGTCCACAAGAGAATATTATCAAACTTAACGAACAAGACAAAGAGAAGTTGTTTCTTCATAGTGACCAAGAGGAGCAGAATTCTTCTGATGATTTTGGAAAAGCTATGTTTGGTAAAAGGAATAATCACGTTGAGTTAGGGGACCAAAATGAGATCGACAAACCTTTGAAAAAACAAAAAACGTCTTCAAGTAACAATATTGGTATAGATTTAAGCCATGATGATGATTTTGGAAATAAATTTGATTCTCGTGCTTCAAAACAAAAGGAAATTAATTATGATGATATAGTACTATTGGAGCTATCAGATTCTTCAGATGAAGATATTGTACCAAAGATTGAGAATACTTTGTCTAACAACAAATACCAAATATCGCCAATTGTCAACAACTTAAATAAAGCGGAAAATTTAGTTGACAACATCATTGATGATACCAGCGACAAGGATGGAATGCTTTCTCAAGGAAACCAAACAGAAAATTCTGTTATGCTTAAAGTTCAAGAGATTATTTCTGACTTGGATGAGATCGATGAACAACCTACAAATGACAATTTTAAACTACACAGTGGCAATATAGAAACAAATAACCATAGAAGTAATTGGGAGATTAAACCGCATGTGGATTATTTAGCAACCATACAGATCAGTGCTGCAGATTTAGACTTACAGTTGAAAGAAATACATAAAAATAAGATGGCTAAACAAAGATATACACAGTCAAATAAAGTTAGTAGAATTTTTAAACAAGATATAGTAGAAAAAGAGCTTTTGATGATAAGTAACATGGATCTTACTATGAAAAATAACCAACAAGACTGTTTTTACATACAAAATGGTGATTTGTTGATAAAGAAAAGAGAAGAAGAGTTTTTGAAAAAGGATATTAAAGACTTGGTAAAGATGATACCAGATTTGAAGTATGCAACTTTCACGAGAAGATTAACTTCAGTTTATGAAGTGAACTCTGAAATATTTTTGCCCATTTTTGATTTATTAAAAATAGGCAACAACTTGACTAATAATAATAAAAAAATTGATTTTGTTGATGTCGATATGTCAGAAAGTTTATTTTTGATCAATATACAGCGATTGTATGAGATTTTTCATTTTAAAGAATACAGAAATGTAAAAGCTAGATTTGAAAGTTATTTATCAAAGAACAAAAAGATCACTTTGGTATTGACGAGCTTCAACAAATTTAAAGCCAAGTTGATCAAATGGGAAAATTCTAAACAAATGGAACAATTCCAAAATATTCACCAAACAATTGAAACAACCTCAAAGAAACCAAAGAGAAAGTTAATTCCTGAAGAGTATCTGAACTGTTCCATAAATGATGTGAATGAATTCATTTTACGTTTACAGATGACCTACCCTACACATGTGCATTGTCAAATCATTGAAACTGAAATAACATTTATTAATGATTGGATGTTGAATTATCTCAAAACCATTTTGCGTAGACGATACGTTGAAAAGAAAGAAAACTTGATTCTAAAAAGTAAATTGGTAACTTCAAATCCTAAACCATTTGACAACTTTTTGCTTGGATTATCAGGTATCACCCAAAACAATATACAGCAAATATCTGCAACATTAGGAGGAAGCTATCAAAACTTGGAACGAAACATAGAAAGCATGTATGGAATGAACCAGTACAAAGGAACGGAAAAGAAAATCATAAACTTGCTGTATAAATTTATAAAAAGTAAACATAAAGATGAATTATTATGATAAATATGATATTAATTGATTATAGTCATCTTGGTTAAGTCTATCCCAACAACTTGGGTTTTGTTTCAGCAGAGATAATTGATTGACTAAAGATAATTTATAATCCGGTAAAATATTGGTGATGAACTTCTTTTCAATAAGTGTGTTCAATAATCTTATGGAGTTATCTAACACGTATATCTTTGTATTTTTTTCATCGAACTTCAACAACTTCAATATGTTTGTTGGTAGATCCATATCCAACCAGAACTTCATTATAGTAGGTTCACCGACATCACTAACAGTCAATAAGGATTGCAACAAAGAACTCAACTTCAATTTAATTGCAGAGTTCAAATCATCAACTATCATAAATAAGTGATTGACTACTTTTATAGATTCAGGATTGGTGAAAAACATTGCTCCCCACTTTGGATTATGTCTAACTAGGTTTGATAACCCATACAAACTCTTGCTGATAACCAATTGAACGTCATCAACATTATTGCCTTGCTTTAAATATTCCAATAAATTCGAAATAATTTCAATCATCAAATCAGCTACATTAACCTTTTTATCTTCTTCATTAACAGTAACAAACTTCATATAGTCAGATTGCAAAGGTTCATTGTTTTGGCAAGATGAACCTACAATTTCAACTATGTTGGCAATAAATTGCCAATTACCATACTCTAGCTCTTGCTTAAAGTTCTTCAAAATATTCAAAATTTCATCTATTAATTTCATGTAACTCAAAACTGAGCTATTATCTATATTTTCAATCAAAAACAAGAAATTTTCAGAAGCTTGAATTCTGTTTTGGAAGGCCTCTTCAGAAACTTCATCTTTGTTGATGGTTATCGCCATGATTTGCATGTTTAGTTTCATTAAAGTAGGATCATCATAGGTTTGTTCATTGTGCTCTTTTAATAACATTTGTTTAAGTAAAATTTGCTGTTCATAAGTCAAAGAAGACATGTCAACATCTTCTCCATTAGCTATTTTAGTACTCCATGCTAATAATTTATCCATTTTCACTGATATGGGTAGTCTTTGGGTTGCTTTTATATAGTATTTCAACTCTATAATTCACATTTTGTAAAAAGAAACGTTCAAAAAAATTGAATATTAAAGAATCCCAATATTAACGCATTAAACACAGGCGAGATGTGCAATCTACCCTGCCTTATATAACTCCACACCGGAGATATCTACTTAGCCAAAATATATAGTGAGAAAAAAAAAATTACCTATTTGGGAAAACTTGGATAAAAGCACGTGATTTGGGAAAATTCCAGAATGTTCTAAGCATCGGCTACGTACTCATTAGCAAATCTAAAGTCATCCAGTACAAAGTAGTAATTCAAACCGTAATTTTCATTGTAATCATCAAAGTACATCTTTATAGCATCGTCATACTTCTTTTTATCTATGTCGTTCCCATACTTCTTGACAAATTCATCAATCAATATATCCTGAACAAATTTTTTGAGCTCGATGTCGTTTTTTTTATCAAATATTTGGTAGTACAACTTCATGACTTGTTTCAAATACTCCAGTATCATCAGCACTTGCTGGATGCCCATGCTTGGAGAGTAGTTTCTCAATTTGATCACTTCATCGTATTTTTTCATACGATTGCTGAAAAATATGTATCCAAAATCCAAATTAGAGTCCACGCTTTTTAATTGTTGTATAGATTGTTTAATTTTGTAATCGTTATTCAATTCATTCAGAATGATATCTTTCAGTAAAATCTCATATTTGCTCTTCAAGACCTCATTATGCATATTTTCCCTTACTAAGTCGTATATTTCATCATATTGCTTTCTCTGCAATAGCAATTGGTATTGATCATTTATGTTTCTATCTGCTATGTCCAAACTGGTCTTTCTACTGTTTTGTTTGATAGAACTTTGAAATTGTTGATCCCATATATCAGGAGAAGATGAAGCTGAGTTTAGTCTAGGTGTTGAAGGTTGAGATATTGTTCCGATAAATGAGGTAACCCTAGGTTTGTTATAACTACTCAATCTTCTACCACTTGGTTGAGAAGTGTTGATTGTAGATATTGATAACTTTTTGGCATGTTTTACTGGCTTCTTTGTTGAAAGATATTTATTCAAAGATTGAATCTTTTTATCCAGTTTGTTTATGTCTTGTTCAAGTGCTTTGTTTTCTTTCAAAATGCTGTTTATTTGGCTCAAAAAGTCTTTCAAAATATTTTCATTTAGCTCTGTGTTCAAAGATTTATTTTCGTTTTTTATTTTGTTTGACAGTTGATCTACTATGGTCGTGAACATACTCAAAGTTTCAGTTTTGGATCTATTTTTATTCAACAACAGCTTGTTCAATACTTTGTTATAGTCAAACTCTTCTGTGTCAAGAAACGACATCACTAATGAATCGTTTAAAACAACGTTATCTTGAGGAATACTGAAATCTGGTAAAGCATGGCTAGTCATATCCTTTAAAGATTGTTCTAATGTTTGGTTGTTGTTGTGATGAAAAGACAATCTTCTTTTCATCTTAACATTGGTTTTATGAGTTCTTTGTGAATCATCCATATTTGCGGTTTAAGTGTTCTGGGTTTTATCTGTATTAAAACTGCTTTGGTTGTATCATTAAAAAAAGGTATTAATATTGAATATGATAATGTTATATATACATATATATATATTCACCTATACAGTGTCTTTGTTGTGGCCTTTTTTTTCTCTTTATTGATCACATGAAAATTGGATTTCTGCCTATATCCGACATCCGCCATATAATGCTCTTAAACAAATATTTTATGCGTTTCCAATTTTGCTATTTACCCTGTCAGAAATATTTCCCAAATAGGAAACTGATATGTCTTTTCACGATTTGCTAAAAAAATTTTTCTCTATGTTTTTGATTTCGATTAACAGTGTAGCACTTCTGTTTCTTACTGAATCTTTTGAAATATGAAAAAAAACAAGAAATATATACAAAATAAGCAATTTTAAATTCTTCTTAATAAACAACAACATATTGAAAGTCGGATTTCCTCTTTTAGCTTGGGCCTTTTGACATGGTAAGTGAACAGAGACAAATTTTTAAAACATAACCAAATAAAAATTGGATTCCACTATTAACAAAACAAAGAATTCGTATTGCCAAAAGCAGGATATATATAGTAAAGAATGAGCATAAATTCATTGGAAATTAATAATCTTATACTGCAATATTTGAAAGAAAACAACCTTCTTCTTAGTTACAATGCTATAAAGTATGAACTTAATGAAAAATATAACATGAATATCAGCAACACCAATGTGCCTTATGGGATGCTAATCAATTTAATACAAAAGGGTATGTTTTATTCACAACTAGAGGCTTTGAAAACAAACTCAAATACAAGGTTCATCAACGACAATATCTATACTTTACAGCAGCTTTATGAAGACAACAAAGACAAGCTTTTGTATGCGAATGATACAAATAGCAGCAAAAGCAACAAGAAAAGAAGATACAATGAAGATGATGAAGATTTTGATTCTAGTGTCGTTTTGGGATCTAATGAAGTATCAAATGAAACTTATGATGATATCGAATTAGAATATAAACAAAAGTTTACAAAGGCTTTTGAGTTGTTTGAAAAGAATTTTATTAGTGATGAACTAAGCAAAGATGAATCTATAGAAGGTAAGAAACATGAGAAAACTATTGAAAACATCAAGCCTGTTGTCAAATACAATGCTAGTAATTACGCAGCATTATCCAACAATTCTTTGATATCAACTGTGAAAGAACCTACAAGAGAAAGGGGATTTTTAACATCTATAGGTCTTAATAACCTTATAAACTTTGAAGAAGATAAACATATTGACAGTATTAAGATGAGCAAGGTAATAAAGAAAAAACAACTGGCTCATGATAATGAAAATAAAGACAACGCTGCAATAAGTTCCATATCTTTATCTTCTTTAAGCAATAAAGATTTATTATATTATCATTTACAAAATAGCAACAATAATGCAAGTAATACTCCAGTTTTGGATTCTGTCAAGGAAGAAGAAATTGTGTTGTTTAACCAACCAAACTCTAATATAATTCAATTCAACAATCAAAAAAGCTTGTTTGCTGTTGGTTTGAATGACGGTACAATACTCTTGTACAATTCTCCTGAAAATAAATTGTTAACGAAACTTACCATGCACAATAAGAACATACTTCATTTGAATTTTAATAATAACAATACGTTGTTGATTTCAATAGATACAGAAGGAAATATAATTTTGTGGAATCTACTCACGTATGAGATAATAAAAATCATTGAGAACTCTACAATTCCTGGATTTGAAAGCATTTTCATAAACAACAACAAATTTATGATCCCTATTAAAGACGAGGATAATACATATATTGGGATATACGAAGTATCCGAAGATTCATCAAAGATTAAGCAACTAGGAAAACTGAAAAACTCCAATTCATCTATTCTTTCAATGAAAATGTTTTCCTCACATAATCTGCTACTTACTTTAAATGATGATAACGTTATAAGAATCTACAAAGGAAAGAACACATCAATTCCTACGTTCACACACACACTAACAAGCGATGATGACAATATACTGGAAGTATTCATAAATCAACTCAATGAGAATGTATTTTTGATTTCTGGTGTCAGCATTAAAGCAAAACTTACAAACTTAATCATAAATATCACAGAAGATAAGTGTAACATTACCCAATTAAATTCCAATGCTTCTTTGTTAGTGGACGTAGATGAAGTGCCGGTAATAGCTGCTGAACTATTTGAAAAACATATTTTAGTATTAGGTCAAATCAATGGTAATGTTTATGTTTTTGATGTTTCTGGATTATTTGATGAATCTGAAACTAATGAAGAAAAGATTTTTTTGAAGTATCAGTACGTGGAACAGAATGAAGACACGCATTTGACATCTTTAAAAGTCTTTAGTACCGAAGGTAAGACTTTTTTGAATGCTGGGTTTGACAAGGGGTGTAGTAAGATATTTAGTATTTAATATATGATAATGATACAACATTTATGAATTTTTTTTGTTTGTTTTTGAAACGTTTTTGAAGCAATATATAGAGGGTTTGTTGGCAAGATTCATGCTTACTTTGAAGATCAATTATGCTTGTTATTATACTAATGCAATTTGAAATTAAGTCACGTGCATTTCATCTTACGCTTTTCTCATATATAGTATTGATATTTCATTCATTACATATATAATTTTTTTCTCAATTTTCAACATTAAACTTTGCACTATATGAGTAATACCATCGTAATAGAAACAGCCAGAACGCTTTTTTGTAATGGATAATATCATAGATAATAGAAACATATACAGTCTTAACTCAGACATAAATACATTAAACAACGATAAACTTCTACTTCATGATGATAACTCTTCGTTACTTATTCTTATAATAGATCTACAGAACTTTCTTTTATTTGAAACTGATATATCCAAGATACTCAAAAATGTTATAATATTCATTAATGCTCATTTGGCTTACTCTTCAAGTAACAAGGTTTGCTGTATAGTCAACGATGAAAAGGAAGGCACACAGTTTTTATACCCTAATGAAGATGACATTTCTGAACAGAAGGAGTATATGAATGAAGATACTTATCAAGAGTTTAAGAAAATAGATGAAAGTATTTTGAACAAGTTGAATGAAATCATAAAAAACAACAAAACCAGTCAATTAACAAAGCAAAGATCCAACATTGCTGGGTCCATGAGTTGTGGGTTGACTTACATCCACAGAGTATTGAAAGAGTCTATATCTTTGAAAGCTAGAATGTTGGTGGTTACAGGAGAATCCATGAACAGCAACATTGTTCAAAGCCACCAATACATACCTATTATGAATTGTATCTTCACTTCTCAAAAATTAAAGTGTCCTATAGATGTATTAAAAATAAACGATTCTAATTTGAAAAATAAGGAAAAGCTGAATTCATTCTTGCAACAAGCAACAGATGCTACAAACGGGATATATCTAGAAATTAATGATGTGAATGGAATGATCCAGTATTTAACGACGATTTTTTACCTAAATACAATCATAACCTCAACTTCCATAGACACAAACTTGAAAATTAATAATTCATTGGACAACCTTGATAAGGACACCGAAGATGCAGACATTTTGGTAAAGTCTCATGATGATATTCTGGTGAAACCCTCCACAACACAAGTTGATTTCAGAACCTCATGTTTTTTAACTGGAAAAATTGTTGCTGTTGGGTTTGTTTGCAATGTCTGTTTGGTAGTCATTTCTTACATTCCAGGTGCATTGAAGGATTGTCCATGTTGTGGGTCTACTTTTGATGTAAAGAGTTTGAAGAAATTGAAGTATTGGCAAATGCAGCAAAACAGTAACAAAAAGAAGGGCTTTATCAAAAAGGTGAATAAGCTAGCAAACCCACCGGTAAATGGGAGTGGCAGTAGTGCAGAGAAGCCTATTGAATTGTAGGTGAAGCTGTCAGCATATCCCAGGGTAAATATCCTCCACGTGATCACATCCATCCACAGTTTTAGAATGACGGTATTTAATCGGTATTTAAATTCCTTTCTTGCTATAAGCCTAGTGTGCGTGCACAGCCAAATGGAGAAGCGTGAAAAAAACAGGATCCCTAAGACTCATCATTAGAAGTCTATTTCGGACGAAAATTTCACTCATATTTTTTTAAAAACTTTCATTCAGCTCAAAAAACAAGAACTTCTACTTTTGACTTATAGTTCTAAGTTGATCTTTTGACAGATTGTATATAACCAAGCAGTAAATTCACTATATAATACTTATCAAGATGTCTGATGAATTGATATCTCCTCAACTAATTGACAACATAACTGAGCCTTCACCAATTATTTCCATATTGTCTGGATGTTTTGGTGGTATAGCTCAAGTCTTGACCGGTCAACCTTTTGATTGTGTAAAGGTTCGTTTACAAACAGCACCAGCAGGAACCAATCCGTCTTTACCTTCTATAGTTAAAGAAATTATTAACAAGGAAGGTTACGCAGCTTTTTACAAAGGAACCACAACACCTTTATTAGGGATTGGTGCTTGTGTGAGTGTTCAATTTGGTTGTAATGAATACATGAAGACATACTTCACCAAGAAAAACAACGGGACCAACATGAAGTTGACACAGTATTTCCAATCAGGTGTTGTAGCAGGAATTGCTAATGCACCATTGGCATCTGTTATAGAGCATGTAAGAATTAGACAACAAATCAATAAGGAAAAAAATGCTCCTGGAGCATTGCAAATTTTCAGATCCATCCAAAAAAACAATGCTTTGTGGAGAGGTTTGTTGACCACTTCCATCAGAGATGGGTTTGGATTGGGTTGTTACTTCACATTCTATGAATACTTGATCAATAATCAATTGAAAAATAACCTAAAGTACGACAATAACAGAAAAAATATTGAATCTTGGAAATTGTGCACTTTTGGAGGGTTATCTGGTATAGTTCTTTGGTTGTGTATATACCCAATTGATATTGTTAAGTCTATAAAGCAAACTGGACCAATAGACAAAAAACCAGAAGGAATAGTTAATATTTTCAAAGGTTTATATAAAGTTGGTGGTGTTTCTGGGTTCTTTAAAGGGATTGGACCTGCATTGATCAGATCCTTCCCTGTCAATGCTGCTACTTTCCTAGCATTTGAAGCATCCATGAGAGCATTGACTTAAAGAGATATGTATAAACTCCGATATCGCTTATATGTACTTCCTATTTTTTTTATATGTGTTTTTTTTTAACTACGGGAATATGTCAGTTCTACACCTAAGTGCTGAGTCATTTCAAATATTATATATGTATAGGGGTTTTTGGCAGGTCCTGAACTAAGATACTTTGAGAGAGAGTTGTTACAAATACCATTTTGAAAGAAGACTTGTGATACCAAGAAGAAAGAATAAACGGAATAATGAACTTTTTGAAGCCAGAATCAGTTTACAAACTTGAAAATATCAGAAATGAATTAGTACAAATGGAAGATTTCATTATCTTTCAATTCATAAAGAGATCGGAGTATCCAATATCATCTATTTTGTACTCCGCCGATAAGAACACAAGACCCCAATTACCAGATCCAGAATTTGAAGGCTCATTTTTAGATTATATGCACAGAGAATTAGAGATTTTACAATCCAAATTAAGAAGATTTGATAGTCCAGATGAAAAGCCTTTTTTCCCTAAAGACATACAACCAAGTTTATTGCAAAAAATTGAGTATCCAAAGTTATTAGCTGATACACACAAAATCAACTATAATGGCAAGATCAGGGATTTGTATGTAAACCAACTATTGGATTTGATAGCAGATGAAACACCAGATACTGAATACATTAACCAACAGTTGGGTTCAATCACTGTTATAGACATAGAATTGCTACAAAATTTGAGTAGAAGAATTCATTTTGGATTGTTTGTTGCTGAAAGTAAGTTCAGAAGTGATGTTGAAAAATTCACTAAACTGATTAAAAATAAAAACTATGATGGAATTTACGAGGCGATTACAAATAATGAAGTTGAAGAAAAAATTCTGAAGAGGTTAGAAGATAAGGGAGATTCATACATCTATAAGTCATTCAAAAACAAAAAAATCACATCAAAGTATTTGGTGACTATATACAAAGAGTTTATCATTCCATTGACTAAGGAGGTTGAGGTTGAATATTTGATGAACAGATTGAGTGATGATATTGATGTAACTGGTATGTGTCCTTTATGAAAAAAAAATAATCATAAATAAAATATAGAACAGAGTGAAATGTAGTTTTATAGTTTTCACCATAACGAAAAGACGGTAGATATATGATTTTGACTTATATAACACAAATAATCTTTAATATTCACAAAGTTTTAAAGAATTTCTTTTTTTATTATTATTAGTAATGTATAATCAATATACATTCACATAGTCAAAAGTCTAAGCAAAATGGGTTTCCAAAGGCATTATTATATCAATATAGCATGCCAATAACCCAACAGAACATGACAAAAGATCAATCAAAGCACCATCTCCTGATTCACTGTTAGATTCTTGAAGGAATAAGTACCAATATATAACCAAAGAAGCCCAAGCTATGACTTTGTTTCTCAAAAACAATGAAATCATAGGCAGAAGCTTTGTGATTGGACCTCTGAATGATTGGTTATTAAGTGAAAGATGTTTATTTGGGATAGATCTATGAACGTATCTGACGGCTAGAGATTCGTCTCTTAAAGGATGGAAAGAAGGTCTGTTATCGGTCATTAAATATAGGAAGGTGAAAGAATGTTGTAATCTTGGTTTTGTTAAAATGACTAGAAGACTGTATACTTGTGGGTGAATAGGTCTAATAACGAAATGATAGTGGGAGATCAACATTTCACTAAGGAAATATACCTGTGTGAAGAAAGCGAGAGTGGGAGGGATAAAAAAAACATATAATTACATGTGTCAGGGTAAGTAGCACCCCAAAACAGACATTATTCGCAATATTCGGGCAAGTAGCTCCCAAAACAGACACAATCTACAATGTTCGGGCAAGTAGCTCCCAAAACAGACAATATTTACAGTATCCGGGCAAGTCTCCAGCAAAAAAAAACAAAAGGCCAAAAAAAAAAAAAAAGAGCCAAACAAAAAATAAGTGCCAACACCACACAAAACACTATTACAATAACTCCCATTAGTACACGGTCAACTCTTTTTGCCATTCAACACATACTCAGCAACGAATAATAAGAACAGCCTGTCAACATCGATCGGATATACCCAGAATTTCTTTTTTTTTTTTTTTTCCACTCTTTTCTCTTATATTTTCCCCATTCGTAATTCTCTCCTTGCACCCACCTCATTCCCAATCTTACATGATGTTTTTTCTTACGTTTCAAACAACAAAAACAATACTTGCGCAACAATATACAGCACTCTTTTGTTCACTTGTTCATATTCTTATTGTTTATTGCATAAATATCAAGGATATAATAGTTTTTTAAAAGCATATTTATATTTTCAAAATATTGAATATAATAGTAATAAAAAATTAAAAAATTAAATAACAAAAACCAAAAGAATACGAATTATGGATACGAAAAACAAAGATGCAGATCAATCTGCACCAGATAACAATACCAGTGGGAAAAGAGAAACATTCAAAGCAAATATTATCAGGGCTACTCCAGATATGAAGGTTCCTGACGTACCTTCAGCAGATGATATCAAAATACCAAAGAGAATTGAGTCTAAAAACTCTAATGGAAAAATCAGAAGACCACGTAATGCTTTTATTATTTTTAGATCACATCAACATAAAAATTTTGTAGATTCTTTCATAAAAGACAACAAACCGGTACCACATAACTCAGAAATCAGTAAAATGATTGGAGCTCAATGGAAATCATTGACTCCAGAAGAAAAACAAGTGTGGGTTGATGCAGCTGAAAAGGAAAGAACAGATCATTTGGCCAAGCATCCTGATTACAAATATCAACCAGTTAGAAGAAAGGTCAAAAAAGAATTGAAAGAAAAGGAAAAGGTATTGAAGAAGAACAAATTAAAAGTCTATAATGCAATTGAAAAACAACAGAAGAAAGTTGAAAACAAGAGTGCTGCTGAAAAGGGACCTATGAATGTTGACAACAATTATCAATACTTTTCTCCTCCTACTTTAAAGGCAAAATCTATCAAGACTGATATAAAAGAACCTAAAGACGAAAATTTCAACAAGGGCTTTAGTAATTTGTATGAGATGAATCAGATCAATCAAATGAATCAAATTAATCAAGCAAATCATTTGAACCAAAACAGTCAAATGGTTCCTGCTATGAGAGAAAATAGCAATGGAGGAAACACTCAGTTCAATTATCTTCAACAACCTAGCAATTCTAGTAATGTGGCTTTAGACAGATTCCAGATAGAGCAATACCAACAATTAAAACAACTTGAACAGTTGAAGCAATTAGAGCAGATTAGATACTTGCAACAACAGCAATATATGATGATGCAACAACAAATGCTAGCTCACCAAAGCCAAGGAGCTAATCAAGAATTAAACCCAACAAGCAATACAAAGAGCAATTCTAATAATGAGGTCTATGAATCTGCTCAAAATGTAAATGATTACTATCAGCGTGTTCCTGCAGCTCATCCATATCCAGCAGTCAATGGTGTGATGGTGGACAGAAGAGGAGTTGAAAATGACAACGCACAATTTGAAGAGGGTCAACAACCTATGGGAAATGCTTATATGCAGCAACAGCAACAACAGTATTATATGTATCTACAAGAACAACAAGCTAACAAGAATTATGGACAAGAGGTAGGATATGAATACTACTACCCTCAAAACGAAAATGTTCAACCTTACAACGGGTATGTTGGTTACCAAAACTACCAGCAACCTGAAGGAACCCCTCCTAAACAACCACAGCAAAATACACAGTATATTCCTCAACAACAATACAACCAGTATTACAACGGTAATGTTCAGCAACAAGGATACTACTATGGAAATGAGTACCCCCAAGGTGGTGAGTACAATGGTTAATTCTATATAGATATTCATCGGATATAAACAATCATTAGCAAAAATCCTGAGTTTAAATCCGTTTCCTCAACACTTTTTTCTTTACTGACTCCGAGAGGCGAAAAAAAAAATTTTCGCTTTTTTTCTTCCAAATTTCGGGCCATTTGTTAAATTTTTTAACCACTTTAAAAATAAGGATTTTCGTGGTGTAATTAGAACATTTACACTGTTAATTGATACGAATAGAACTTAATTTAATAAGGAAAACCAAGAAACATTTTTTTTTTATCACTGAAAACTCTTTCTTATTCCATTTTTCAAAAACCAAACCACTTTTTACCATAATAAAAATGAATCCTTTAGTTTCTAACATCGGTGTTATGTTGCTGTCCAACTACATCTGTAAAAGATTGGACATGACTGATCCAAAGATCATTGATTACTTAAGAATCTTCTATGTTTCCATGAATGCTTTGACCTATTTGATCTACTCTTACATCAAGTTACAAATCAAGAAACAAAACAACTTAACTACTATCAAGTACAAGAACCAAAAATCTCCAATGGAGCTATTATTCAAGGGTGGTAAAGAAGAAGATGCCGCTGCTGATGCTGAAATTGTTAAAACCGTTGTTGATTACGATTTAGAGCAAGTTGATGCCTTATTAAAAGGTTTCTATACTTCTTGGTTAATGATGGCTGGTATGCATTTATACATGAAATACACCCAACCTTTGGTTCAACAAGGTATTTCTCCAATCAAAGCCTGTGCTGAACATGATTTGTTCAAAGCTTATGTTTTAGGTCAAGAAGTCCAAAGACCATTCGGCCAACAACAACAACCAGAAGCCAAGAAGGACGACAAGCCAAAGAAGAAACTACCTGCCGTCAAGAAAGATTAGTTCTTTTTTTTTTTTTCATACTCTCATTCTTTTATATATTACCAAGATTTACAAATATTGACTATTTGAACTCTTTCATGACACGTTCTCTTTTGCTTTATATATACATGTTTTTTTGAAATTTTTCGGTGTTGCTTGATCACGTTTTATGATTGTAATTAAATTCCGGGTTTTTTTTAAAATATATAATTTGATGCTTCCAGTATTTTTCTGATTCTTACATAATAACTTAACTACAGTAGTACCGATTTTTAGGATCAGTTACCAAAAGCAACATAGCACTATATAATCATGTATTGGAGAAACTTTGTTTTTAAGAGATACAACTCTCAATTACTACAGCCATTGAAGGTATCACCGCCTTCTGTGCATTCTATTTCATTCACTAAACCTGCCATAAAAAGATTGTCTGCCTTGGCACAGATGGGTGACTCGTTGAAAATTAAGGTGAGCAGTGGTGGTTGTCATGGATATCAATACGATTTACATTTAATAAAACTTTCTGAACAACTTAAGACTATGAAGACACCAGAAATAGATGAAGAAAAGCTGATATTTTTTGAACTCCCGTTCATTAAGCCATCCCTTGAAGATCTACATTCATTGACAAAGTCTTTCAATGACGTGAAAGTCTCTATTGAAAAAAATGCAGTTCCTGATCCAAAATCAGTGGAAAGTGCAGCTGTTCCTGAAGTTATAGTCAGTATTGATGATCTTTCTCTGGAATTGTTGGACAAAACTTCCCTTGATTTCAAGCAAGAACTTATAGGTTCCCAGTTTAAAATCATTGGAGGAAACATGAAGAGTAGTTGTGGATGTGGATCAAGTTTTGATATATAATAATGTATATAAAGTTTTAAAAAAAAAAAAACAAGGACATATATTTTATTTATTTATACTTATACAGCAGCATCAGGATTGTACTTTTCAAATGGATTCTCATCATCGTCTAAATTAAACTTGTTGACTCGGTCCAATACACTTCCACTACCGTTTGATATGTTTTTTGGTTTTGTCGGCTTTGGAGGTGCTGATAAAGAACCTGGTTTTGTTGGTTTTGAAGGAGCAATCAAACTGCTTGGTTTTTTTGGTTTAGGTGGTGCTGATAATCCACTAGGCTTTACAGGTTTAGGTGGTGCAACTAAATTGCTTGGCTTTATAGGTTTAGGTGGTGCTGATAAGCTGTTAGGTTTAATTGGTTTCACTGGTGCACTGCTTTCATCCACAAAAGTATAAGATGGTGGTGGTACATCATTAGATTCATTTGATACTTCAGCAAGATTATTTTTTGATGGATGAAAAGGCGGAGGAGGCAAATTGGTTCTTTCAATACCAAAACCATTGTTAGCATTTGTGCCAACTTTAATTTCTGCTTTATTTTCTTCAGGTTGTAAAACATTCAATTTTCTTCTGTTTCCTTGATCTTTGATTCTTTGCTGCTCATTCAAATATCTAACGTTTCTGTCTGTTGTTATCCGAGAACGTTCATTCTTTTGAGAGATAAACTCCATGTCCCTCTCTGATCTTTTAGCTGAAGGTGGCGGAGCAAACTGTATTGTTTTGTTGTAATCGTAACTTCCCAATACTTTTGCCTTTTCTTCATTGGCAGGCTCTGATGGGGTTGCAGAAAGTGTGGAAACAGGTGGTCTTGTGTTTGCTGTTTGTCTCTTTGTAGGAATATTATAATTTTTTGGTGGTGGTGGAACCATTCTGCTACTGGAATTGTTTCTTGCAGGCGCTGGTGGTGCACTGCCATTGCTACTATTGGATTGACTTCTTATAGGTAACTGTCTTTTATTCTCAGATTCTTGTTTCATATTTGCAAGTCTCGTTGATGGAGAAACAAACCCTTCAGGAACGTTTGCTTTAGGAGGTGGTTGAAACTCAATTTTCTTAGAATAATCATACTTTCCTAGCACCGCAGGATTTTCTTTGACTTGTTCCTCTTCTTGAGAATCTGCTTTGTCTGAAATAAATATCTTCCTAGGCTTTGTTGGTGGTTTCTCACTCTTATTACTGTTATTTGTATTATTTGCACTAATTCCTTTTATGCTACTATTTTCAGAGGTACCTGTTGCTGGTGAGCTTGAAGATAACCCTTTAATCTTTTCATCAACAATCTCACTAAATGCTTTCTCAACATTCCGTCCACGGCCAGTGTGTATAGGTGGTGGTGCCATTTTCTTAACATCAATCTTATTCTCAATGACTATTTTGGTATTTTTCTCACGATCTTCAGGTGATATGTATTTATACGGAGTGACTTCAAATTTGTTGCTTCCATCGCTTTCTGCAGATTCAGGTGAGAGTGGATTGGAGGATGTTGTAGGATTCTCTAAAATTTCTTGCGTAGCCACAGGAACAGGCTGGCGAGGACGTGCAGGCACCATTGGTGATATATCCTTATTTTGTACATGAATTGAAGTTCCTTGGATTGAACTAGGTCTAGGTGCTATAGGTGGAGGAGCAGCTCTATTAGATTCGGGTCTTGGTGCCACTAAAGGTGCAGACTGATCATTGGATGTTTGTTTTGGAACATAACCTATTATATTCCCATCAGCATTATACAAAGGTTGTAAAGAATCTGGAGAAATAACTTGCTGATTATTCAAAGCATAGCTTTGTTCCGGCTGTGAATCTATTGGTTTTGATACACTTACGTAAGAACTTTGTCTGGCCATTGGTTTGTCACCTGCAGCCACTACGTTTCCTCCTTTTTGGTACTGCATTTGCCCAGGCTTCAGTGGTGGTGGCGCAAAATGATCTACTGGTCTTAAAGACTCAACAGGTGTAAAAGAAGTAGGGGTTACACTCTTCTCCTTTCCATCCTCAGCTTCTTGTCTTTTACCTTTTTGGTTGTTATAATGAGTCTTACCAGCTGAATAAGCTGACTTACCCACGAATTTACCAGCTTTATAAGTGGTGGAAAGTGCTGTACCGGTAGCACTCATAATACCAGGCCCATTTTTAGCCCAAAAGCCGTCTCCACTTGATGCTCCAGAGCTTTTATTCGTGCTCATATATGTATTTATATGCTGTATGGTTTTAATTAGTGATATTTATTTAAAATAAACAAAATAAAGGCTCTAGTGATTCGGGGGTACTTTTTTCACCCGCTAGGGAAAACAACAAAGCAACCAAGACGTCCTATTAGGGTTATACACATATTAGTTAAATCCGATCATAATAAGCTTATACTAGTTATAAGTAGATCAAATCGAAGTCATTGTAGAGAGTATTTTGACAAATGGATGCTTTAAGTAGCATGTTCTACTCTAGATCCAGCGCAGGTATAAGAAACCAAAAAGAAACGACTTAATCATAATGTGTAAAGATCAACTATGAGCATTGAAAATATATATCAGTGTTAACCAAAGGTTGGGATTTATATATATATATATATGATAACTATACAACCAGATGTTAGACATAGCACTGAATAAATCCATTATCCAATGCATTTTCATCGAGAAAACAAAAAATAACCAAAGCTTATTACTGCAATATCATTCTTTCTTTCATTTTCTTACCTTATTTGATTCACATTCAACATACAATTATTTACTCAAGATTTCAGCAAATTGTTCAATATTGATTTGACCTTGACCATCAGCAACTTCCTTCAATATTTCATCGACTTCAGCATCAGACAACTTTTCACCAATCGAAGTCAAAACATGTTTCAATTCAGCTGAGCTTATGTATCCATCACCGTTTTTGTCAAAGACCTTGAAGGCTTCCAATAATTCCATTTCGGAGTCATTTTGCTTTAATTGTCTGCTCATCAAAGTCAAAAACTCTGAGAATTCTATGCTTTTGTTCCCGTTCAAGTCGATTTCGTTCATTAAATCGGTAACTTCTTGTTCACTAGGAGATAGTCCCAATGATCTCATGACTGTTGACAGTTCTTGCTTAGAAATTGTTCCGTTGTTATCCTTGTCAAATAGTGTGAATGCTTCTTTGAATTCTTGTATTTGTTCTTCTGTTAAGTTGTTAGACATTGTGTATACTCTGTACTGGTATTGGTTGTGGTTCTTAATATACATGTAAAATTTTTAATACACAGGGGGAAAAAATCAAAATACCACCACTAGGGCCCTTTCTAGTAATTCTCCACCAAGGAAAATTTTGTAGGCGAAAAAAAAACAACAACAACAGCGATATGTACTATACGCCTTATTAATATGATTTAAAAAAAGGAAGAGCCAAGCCTTGGGTAATATAGAGGACGAGAGTATACATAAATCCGCAGATAACCTAGGAGATATGAAAACAGGAGATTATGTTTTGATTGGATCATCAATCGTTGTATCATTTATACCGATATTTTTCTACTTGGTTCTTCCATTCATCAAAGATGCTAAACACAAGAGTATATTCAAGAAAAAAGCTTGTGTTGTGGTCATTGGGCCTTTGGTGAGATCACCAAGAATGATGAATCACATAAAGGGGTTTTTGGTGAATGGCTATGATGTTGAAGTTATCAGTCAAGCCACAGATGCAGAATTAGCTGAATTAAACAGAAAGTATGACACAATTATCAACGATAAGTATAGAAAAGATGAAAATGAAGATGTTTACGAAGATGTGCCTACAGTCAACTTTCATCTACTAGAAAGTGAAAAATACAAAAAACAATCATACATCATGAAGGCCATTTCACAGATGATTACTCTGGTCAGCATGATATGGTCAGTCAGGTCATGTGACTATGTTTTGGTGCAAAACCCACCATCTATACCTATCTTGCCAATGCTAATTATCTCAAAGTTGATTTTTGATTGGAAAGTCATTATAGATTGGCATAACTTTGGGTATTCTATATTTTTAATGAAGGGAACTAGCAAAAAAATCAAAATGTTAGGAAACCTTTATTTCAAAATTGAATTGTACTTCGGTGGATTGGCGGATCATCATTTAGTTGTCACCAAGATGATGGCAGATGTTTTGATAAAAACATGGAAGTGGGATTCCAAGTATCCTAAAGTTATAGAAGACGGTCTTTTGACCAGTGATAAAATAACTGTTTGCTATGATTACCCAGATGTTCAATTCCAACCAGAAATTAACAAAATTGAAAACAGACTTCAATTAATTGAAAATATTCCTGATATTGCAGATATTAAACACAACATTGACATTACAAAGTATACTATAGGAGTGACCTCAACTTCTTTTACACCAGATGAAGACTTGCAATTATTACTAGATAGTCTTGTAAGTTTGGATTCGATATTAATCAAGGAAAAGAAGAAGTTCATGCTAATAATCACAGGTAAAGGTCCACTGAAAGAATACTTTGTAAAGGCATTTAAAGAACAAAACTTCAAAAATATTCAATACAGATTCTATTACTTGAAGTTGAAGGATTACCCAAAAATTTTGCAACTTTCTGATTTTGGTATTTCTTTGCATAGTTCCTCTTCAGGCTGGGATCTTCCTATGAAAGTATGGGATATGATTGGATGTGGATTACCTTGTGTTGCCTATTCTTTCCCAGCCTTAGATAAGGAATTAGTTCATGCTGATAAAACAGGTTTGATATTTAAGAACAAAACTGAACTAGTGGAATCTCTAGAAAAGCTAATTAAAAATGATCAACTGAGGTTCCAACTAACCCAAAACTCTTTGAAGAACTTAAACAGCATGGACAGATGGGTTGAAAGCTGGAACAAATCTGTTAAGAGATACTTAGAACATGATTATTGATTAAACGCGTTTATCAAATAGTGGAAAAAAAAAAATTTTTTTTTCATTACTTTCCATGTGTTTCTCTTAATGAAACTTTTGAAAACAAAACAAGACCAAAGAAAAGCATATAACCCAATAGGATTAGTATATATATAGATATATAATGTCTAAATCAGTTAAGTTTAATGAAACTCTAGAAAAAACGGTATCTTTTTTACTTGATTACAAACCAGACTATGTAGAACCTGTAACAAACATAAGCAACTTATGTAAGCTTTTGTACCTAGACTTCTTTCAAGATACAATTCAAGAAGATGATGTTGAAAAAGAAGGAGGAGCTACAAATTTGAAATATCAGAGATTATCAATTGCAGGAAAAATTTTGGTCTTGGATATTGATTATAGCACCAACTTGGAAACCAAAAAAGAACAAATATCCAATGTGATGTTAGTGCTAGCATCTAATTTTGATCAATTCAATTATAAAAACAGCAAAAACGAGAACATATTTTTAAATAATTTGACCAAAGAACATACATTGAGTAAGTTTTATAAGAATTTGAAAACAATGAAAAGCATGGACGATTGCACAGATATAGATGATACAGCAACTGATTGTTTTCAATACTACAACTCAACAATGAAAAGCTTTTACAACCATTTCATAAGGAAGCTGAACATAAGCACAAATCATATTAGCATAAACAAACATGATGAATTGAATATGGTATTTAGTATAAACGGCGTCAATGTGTTGACAATATCTCCAGTCTTTGATAACTCAAATACTGAAAGTTCTATAAAGCTACTTGAGTACAACAATGAAACTTGGGATGAAAGAGAGACCGCAATCAAGAAGTTTTTAACTTTTAAAGTACAATTTCCAACGGATATACAATTTAATGAAAGAATGTCATCTTTACTAGGACCGGATAACTTCCAGAATAACAAATCCTTGAACTTCTACGATCTAAAAGTTGATGGCCTGAAAGTGAGTGCTGAGTTGATGAATAAACATTTTGGTACTTTGTGGAAATGGGTATACTGGTATACTTTGATACTTGAAAAGAGCACTAGTCTTACAGATGATGGTGAAAGCATAATGAAAAATGGACAATTACTCAAATTTGAAAACGAGATAGGGACTTGGACTTTTTAGAATGTAAAAAAAAAAAATAAACAAAAAAGATCAGATTTATATATAAATGTGTATTATAAATAAAGATATATTGTTTAATCACACTTCCAATCCATCATCAATTGGCTGTTAACGACAAATCCTTCTATGATACCAGCTACTCTTGCATCTAAAGCGTATCCTTCTTTATCAAGCTTTTCAATAGTCTTTTCCAACTCAGATAACTCAACTTCAAACATTTCAATGAACTCCCCATCGTCCAAATTTGGCTGAACGTTGATATTCTCCTTCTTGCTCAAATCGATTTCACATGTCAATACAACAGATGTGGCGTCTGTGATTCCAGGGTCAGCATACATAACTGGACTTTGTTTAATCAACTTGGTGATGGTATAACCAGTTTCTTCTTTCAATTCTCTTTTTGCAGCTTTCAGCAAAGATTCGTCTGTTTCATCAACTAATCCAGCTGGGAATTCAATGCACACCTTTCCAATAGCTGGTCTAAATTGCTTCAACAAAAGAATTTTAGTTGGCAAATTAGGCGTCTTCAATAAAGGAACAATAGTGACAGCATCAATCCCATTGGTTTTGGAGGTAGTTAAACGAGTTACTTTTTCATAAGATCTTACAGTCCCTAAAGGATCTGAGTATTCAAGCTTTTGAAGTGTAATCCACTTGTAGTTTTCTATAGGCTCTTTTCCGTTAACTGATATGATCTTTGATAGTTCTGGTGATCTCTTTGACATTTTGTGTATGGTTTTAAATATTCCATTCATAGCTTAACCATTTGGTAAACATGTATCTATATTGAATCATTATATAAGAACAGCTATTTGTAATAATCAATAATGTGGGTATTTAGTACTTTTTTTTTTTTAGGGGCATTCAACGCATTATGGTATTCTCAAAATTGAATTTTTTTCAAGTTTGAAATATTCGTGATTTGTTGACGAAATCAATACAAAACCAGTCCAATATATACATATACCAATGAGCAACAACATACCAACTGAAATTAATAATATACTTTCTGATTCAAATGCTTACGAACTTATTGAATCAAAAGTTTACAACAAACTCCTTACAGACACAAAGGTGATACAAAACTTAAAACAAAATATTATTGATATTCTTCTGAAGGATGAATCATTGAGCATAGACAAACTTGTCAATGAATTGAACATTCAAGACATTGATTCATTGCTAAATTTTGATAAAGAAGGTGACAAATCAGTCACAAAGCAAAAAGTCAGAGATGTTATCATCAAGGAGTTAGAAAATATTTTGTATTAAAAAAGGTGTAAAATTTGAAAACTCAGGTAAATTTTTATGCTTAATTATATATTTAAACGTAATCTGGATTTTTAAAACCAAATATATATATGTATTAATAAATAATAATAGGTCAATAAATAAATATTAATCGTCGTAATTATCATCTTCATCCATATTTCTCATAACCACTTGGACACTAGCATGTATCTGGTTAGGTAAGTCTTTGACCTCCTCTTCTTCAGCTTCAAGAGCTTTGCTTTCCTCAGATAATAACGGCTTTTCAACAACTGTTTTTTCTTCGGTTATAGAAGGAGATGGATTTTTCTTTGGTTCTTCAATCAATGCTTCTTTCTCGGCCTCTTTTGGTGCTGATTCAGGTACCGGCTCAACATCTGGTGCTTGCTCAGATACCGGAGCTATTTCATCAACAACAGCTGGTTGGGCTACTGGCTCAGAAGCTGGAATTGGCTCAACAACCTCTTTCTCATTTTTCTCCTCTTCTTTTGGTTTAGTTTCAGTTGCTTCAATAACAGGCTCAACAGCAGCTTCGGCTACTTCTTTAGGTGCATCTGCCAATTTGTTACTACTTTCGACTGCATTGACCAAGTTCAACAAAGGATTTGAAGCCTTGTCTTTTTGTTTCTGTTGTTGCTCAGAAACAGCAGCAAGGTCAGCTAAGTTTATCTTAACTCCCTTTCCAGCGCTGCCTATGACTTTAGGTGCCTTTGGAGCCCCTCCATTAGAAATTGGTTGAACAACATTCTTGTTGCTGACAGAATTGAATACAGGTAATCTATCTTTTCCAGTATGTAATACACTTGAACTAGAAGCTGCTGGCTTAACCGGAATTCCGATGTTATTTGGCATGTTGCTGATGTTAACAGTTACCGGAGATGTCAAAGTTGGGAATTTAGGAGCAGCATTTCCTATCAGCGGGTTTACAGAAGTTCTGACACTATTGTTATCATTTTTTATTGGGTTGTTTTGTAATATAGTGGTGCTTATTTGCTCATTTTTGGTGGTTGTTAATGAAGGATTAGCAACTGAAGGAGGTGGTCCTGAAACAGGGGTATGAACCTTATTTTTTCTACCCAATGGTCTACCCCTCTTTTTGATCCCTGCAGTAGGTTGAGTGCTAGTTTCCTCGTTACTGCTAATACTTCCGGTATTATTAACAGGTATGGAATTGGCTGGAATTGCTGTTGCATTGGCATTCTTTGGTTTTCTACCTCTTTTCTTTGGACCAACTGGTAAAGCAGCATTCTTTGCGCCACCAGTAGAAGTAGTAGTTTGTTGACTAGAAGTAACATTATTATTGTTGTCAAATCCTGGTTTAGCTGGGTGGCTCATAGCTGCTGCTGCTACTAGAGACTCCAAGCCTTTATTTAACATTGGATTAGCCATTTGTTGCTGCATATTATTAACAGGTAATTGTTGGTTGTTATAAGCGTTCATGTTTGGCTCTTGCTTTTGACTAATAGGCTCATTGGAGGTTACAGGTTCAACATGTTGTTGGGCTTGAATACCAACATTCAATGGGTTCAAATCACCAGTTTCTGAATTCATGGCATTTGGTTGTTGGAACGGTAATTCAGGTTCAATCCACTTTGGTAATTGAACATCGTTAGCATTAGGTTCCTTATTAACCAAGAACTTCAATTTCATTTCAATAGCTGGATAGCCTGGTTTTAATCTGTCAGCTTGAGTAAATGCATCAATTGCATCTTTCAATTGTTGTTCGTCATCTCCACAAGATTCATAAAGGATACCTAAATCATACCAAACTTCCCACAAGTAAGGATTCAATCTTATGGCTCTTGAATAAGCATCTAAAGCATCATGGAATTGGCCAATTGCATAATACAGAATACCAATGGAACACCAGAAATTGCCATTGTTAGGGTCTTTATTAATACAGTTTTGGTAGTATTCATAAGACACTTGGTAGTCTTTCAATAACAGATAAGCTCTACCGGAGTAGTACCATGACATCAAATCGGTGGAGTCAATGTTTGTATGGTTATTTAAACATTGCAAGGCCATTGTTGTATCTTCATAGAAGGCTTCTCTATTTTGTTGAATTTCTAAGTTGATATCAATTTTTTGTTCATCCATACGATTTATTTTGTTTTCTTGAAGAATCAAGTAAATAACGGCTAAACAACTCCAAGCTTTATGGTGATTATTGTTTAATAAACAACATTCAGTGTATGCTAGCTTGGCATTTTCATAATCCTTCATTAGTTCGCAAACTTGACCCAGTTGGAACCATATGTCACATTCCTTCAATGGAGCAGGTGGATTATAGATAATAAATCTGAAGCATTCAAGAGATTGATGGAACTTTAGCTGGTGTTTATAAATTATACCTAATCTGAAATAAATCTCGTTTTGGTCTTCTTTTAATGTAGTATCATTAAAGTTTTCAATTTCCAATACCTTTGCAAATGCCTCTTCGGCATAATCCAAGGAACCGTATCTATCATAAAGAATACCGATTCCCTTCCAAAGTTTGCTACACTTGACATTAGGTAGAATGTATAGAGCCTTTTGGTAAGTTAGGTAAGCATTAGGTAAATCTTCAATCATTAAATAGCAATGACCCAAAGAAGCCCAAACTTCAGAAATGATCAAATCATCTTGGTCTTGGTCATCAGAGTCCAATTGAATCAATTGTAAGTCGTGCAATGAGATATCCTGTTTCATGAATTCATCAAAAGGGTCTTCGTATTTGATCTTAGATTCGTTTGCATCTAAGTATTCTTTTAGTAAGTTACAAGCTAAATGGTACAAATCCTTTTGTTGATAAATTTTGCTTAAATTCCAAATGACTTGGAAAGGTTTGTAGTTCAGATTATTTATCAAATACAAGTAGTTGTTTATCAAAATATCGGTAGAAACAACTGAGTTGTATTGCTGTATCTTCAGATGAGATTTACATAGTTGTAAAACAGTCAAAATCTCGTGTTTTTTGTTAAGTTGAGAAATCATTCTCAATTGGTTGTTACTTTGTGTATCAGAGTTGTTCATTGAATGCATCTTTGTAGTATATGTGTAAAACTGCGAAAATCTTTATTATACAAAAAAAAAACTCGACTTGTATTATCGATTATTACTAATGTCCTTGCTCGGTGTCTTTATTTTGCAATAGTTGAAGACCTGGAAAAAAAAAAAACAAAAGTGATGTTCTAGTGTGATTTTTGATATAAAAATATAGTCTTTATGTCGAATTTAGTGTATTTTTCTCTAAAAATGTAGTCTTTATGTCGAAGTTGGTGTATTTTTCTCTAAAAAATTGTTGTTGTTTGCCAATATAAGAAATTTTACACTATTAAATATCGTTTCTAAAACAATGCTTGGGTTTACGTGTATATGTCTTCGTTTTTTTTCGTTTTTTTTTCGATATACAAAGTTTATGGTAGTATATGTATATATTTGTCCTACTAAAACAATGATTTTATCATGTATAAGTGTATATTCATTCAAATTGTTAAACAACTATTCACTCCAAAACAGTCCTTTTTTTAAAAAAAAAAAAAAATTATATGAGAAAAAAAAATATTCATATTAATATATACATGTATTTTAAATTTAAGTTATTCCTGCAATATTACACATAATTTAAAAAAATTAAAAAAAAAAATTTTCTTCAATTAGCAGTCGTGAATTTTTTTTAAAAAAAAAAAAAGGCTAAACTGATCTCAAAACGGTAAATTAAAACAGTTGGAAGTTTTCATTATAGGAACATATATTTTTTTTTTTGTCCCTATTGAGAAAATAGTGATATGGGAAACTCCTTAAAACCAGGAAATGAGATTTTGAGGAGATAAAAAGTATGGGAAAGATGACATTTTTTTTTTGGGTGTGTGATTTTGTTTTTAAGGGGCTGTGTTGTGTGGAGATGGTTGGT
>ERZ794949.135-NODE-135-length-29326-cov-157.341908_pt1 | contig 29326 bp, 13 predicted proteins | sample MGYA00511363_ERZ794949 | MGnify/ENA primary metagenome ERZ794949 (study PRJEB30137, sample SAMN04331402) | food metagenome | isolation source: T1 must sample point D1 replicate B | place: Australia: South Australia ...
GGAATTTGTATCAAGTCTTCAATAGCTAATTCAGGTCTGATACTAAAAACTGCTTCTAAAGTCAGTATACAATAAAACTTTAGGTAAAAATTTTGTTCTGTGTCTGAGTTTAATGTATCAATCAACAGCTGCAGGGAAAATTTCTTCATTTTCAAAAATTCATCAGTAATCCAAATGGAAAAATCATCGAAAATGTCATTAAAATCCTCATTTAAGACAATAGGAGATGGATATTTTCCATACTGTAGTCTTTTGTGATTTTTCTTTGATTGGTAAACCATCTTGAAATCTTTATTAATAGAAATGTTCGTTGTTCTTAATAGTAGATTCAATAAAGTTTCAAGAACCAATTGGATCATATCTGAAGATTCAGCGTCTTTTTTCAATGTATTCAATATTTGTTTGATACCATTTTCAATAATAAACTCTCTGTTTTCTCTGGAAAAAGATTTAAGCGATTGTATTGAAGCCTTTCTATCTGAAACTAAGTTTGAATTTTCCAGTCTGTCAATCAAAATAAGGATCGTGCTTTGCACAGCTTTGGTGTCAATCTCGTCGGATTTAATCAAAGAAGTCGTAGTATTCCCTATAATATTTTGAAATAGCTCCATCTCTTCTACAAATAGTTCTTAGGTGTATTTGGGTTTCCTTCAGCAAAGTTTCTTATTTATGATCTGTATTTAATTTTTTTAAAAAAAGCTTAAGCGTAAACATAGTGAAACTTTTCATACTGGGTGAAAGAAATTTTAAAGCTAAGAAACGGACATATGGTTGAACAGATTACACGGGAACGAAGAACCAGTACTGAAAACACCTAAATTATAGTGCTTTGAAATGGAGTTCCATGATATGATTAATGAGGCTTTGGTTGAGTATGAAGAAGCAGAAGTCAACACAGGGTCATGTAAAAACGGAAGTGTTATTAATTCTAAAGAGACTCTAGATAAACTTACCTATATAATTCGAGACATTAATGTCTTTGATTATAATGGGAAGAGACGATATAGACTAAGCACGCTGATCACAATGATCACAAAGGCGTTTGGATTTAATGGATTTAGCATTGAAATCAATCAAATAGCATACAACAATGACACACTGCGATTTGAAACAATTGTAGACATAATTATAAGATCAGATGACTCCATTATCCAAGGAGTGTCTAAAACACAGAAAGATTTAAAGAAATCAATAACACACGCTATCAAGAACGCACTGGCACATGAAATTGAAAGAATATTCTTTAGCAATCCATAAATAATAAACAAAACAGCTCTTATATAACTAATAGTCTAATAATTCGAATTTGTTTTCAAATTCTGGTACCTTTGGAACAGGAATTTCATCGATTAAATAAATCTCACCAGTTTCTTCATTTACTCTTTGTCTATCGATTTCCTTGATACTGTAGATTTCTTTAACATTAGTCTTCAAAAATTCTAGTACATCCAGTAGGTTTCTTTGTAGTAATTGAGCTTGTTCAAGTCTTTCTCTTCTAATCAACATTTCGATCAAACTCTTCAAATCCGGCATAGTGGTTTTTAATCTATCCACCAATCTACCAACAGATTGTATTAAGTACTCTTCTTCGTAGATAGTACCCTTCTTACCCTTAGCCTTCTTTCTTTCTTCTCTTCTCTTGTTCTTTAAAGTCTTTCTGGAAACACCGGTTTTAGCAGTACCAGAGGTTTTACCAGTATATCTGGTAAAGAATGATTCTTTGGTTGAGGTTTCAGAAGCAACAATGGATATGTCGTCTCTTTGATCAACTAAAATATCATTGTCATAGAAGGCAAATGGATCTTGTTCCTTTTTCAGTCTTAACTCACGTAATCTATTTAATTGAGAATTCAATTGTTTATTGAAATCAGAAACCAATTCGGTTAGAGTACCATAGTTTTCAGACATTACTGGATCAACTAAGTTGACTATTTTCTCTTTGTCACCAGCACAATGGATCATGGCAATGTTGAATTTGTAACATTTGGCAAAGTTCTTGATAGCATTGTCCTTATCATTCAAGAACTCCAAGTATATTTCAGCAATAGAAGCATAATCATGATCGTAATCTAATGAGGAAATTAACTCATCAGCAACTTCTTCTAAAGTTTCAGGAGTGTGTAATCTAGTTAATTGTAAAGCTTTAGACCATTGTTTACCACTAATGTAACATGATTTAGCTAAGTCAAAGTCTTCAAGTAATTCGTATATCAACCCAGCTTCATTATAATTTTGTAATGAATTAGACAAGTAGGAAGCATAGAATTCGTAAATTTTAAATTGATCTGATTTTTCTCTTCTGGTCAATCTCAAAGCTAACTTGTACAACTGGTTTTGTTTCATATAGGTGATAAATCTCTCAGTGACCTTTTCATAAGAGTACAAGTGTTTCAAAGCACTTTCGTAATCTTTTAAATAATCATCAATGGTGAACTTCTTCAAGTTGCTGTCCATATCATTCAATTTAGTCAAAAATGGCAAGTATTCTCTAGGATCCATTTGTGATTTTTGAGCAACTTGTAAAGAGATCTTCAAATCATAAATAGATAAAGAAGTCTTGTAAAGCAAGTTGACATCAGATAAGAAACATAAGTAAGTTAACAAATCGTCTTGCTTTTCTTCATCAGCTTTCAAGTTGGAAATTAATTTCAAAGCATTACTCAAATCACCTTCTGGCTTTTGAACAGCATAAGCAGTAATGATATTTTGTAAGTGAGTTTCTTTCAAATCAGCTCCGTTATTGCTCAAAGCTTCAATTATTAATTTACAAACTTTGTTGACTTTACTTTTGGAAGCATCATAAAACTTAGTTTCAATGTATAATTGCATTTCAGTCTTAGGTTTTTCTTTTTCTATCCAGACATGTTTTTCATTCAAAGTTTCTTTATACTTTGTATTGTTTGTATCTTCATCAAGCAAGGCTGATAAAAACAAATCCAAATATTCACCATTCTTGACAGAGTTTCCAACCTGTTTAACAAATAACAAAACATTTTTTTCAAATAATTCAGGATCCAAATCGTAAAGAATATCTAATTGTACTCTGTGAACTCTACAAATTTCAATGGCTTGTAAATATTTCAAATCTTTAATCAAAGATCTAACTTGTCTTAAAACCATGATTCTTGGGTAGATGGTTTCTAAGTTACCTCTTGGAGCTTGTAATACAACCAAAGAAGATTCAGTGGAACAATTGACTAATAAAGATCCTCTTTCGATAGCTCTGCATCTTTCGTCATTTAACAACTCCAAGTTTTCAATAACTGGAAGCTGTTCCATGGTATTGTATTCCAAAGTTTCCCAATGCAAAAATTGTAATAAATTTTGAGCTGTGGTAAACATTACTAAGTCTTCAGACATTAAAAAGGAAGTAACAGCATTAGTAATTAATTTGTCATTTAAGAACAACTTACCATTACCTGTTATACCAACAGCTAAGTATTGTGTTTCTGTTTTATTTTCATCACTGTATTCATCGAAATATGTGGAAGACTTCTCTCTGTAAACAAAATTGTTACATAAAGCTGGGAATGTAGTTACTTCAGTGACTTCTAAAGTATCTAAATCATTCAATACTTTAACAGACCCTCTAATGGTTTCCCATGTAAACTTTTGGAAGTCAAATGATGGTTTAAACATAACAATCTTTTCGTATGTTTCTAATCTACATACTGGTAGACCATTTTTATCTATAAATACTAAGTATGACAGCCCGTCTACGTCTGAATCTACCAATATACCAATGACATCATCTTTAGCAAAACAAACTTGTCTTAAAAGATCGTTTGAAGAATCAAGATCTAGTTGGGATTTTTCAATTTCGGCAGTAATATCAAAATTGAATTTGTTATTGCTGTTGTCTAAAGAAGCAACGTATAATTTTTCATTGGTTAAACCTACTATCAAGTCATTCTTTTCAGATATGGCTATACCGTTGCAGTTTTCATCTAAGAAGATATCTCTGTAGTAGATAGGTGGAGGAACGTTGGCTTTAGTTAATGGAGTGATATTACCGATTTGACCATCTATAACTAAAGAAGAAGCTATATCATTAGGTTTGCAAATAGGACCAGTAATGTTATCAATGATGTATTGCTTGATTAGAATGTTGTTATCATTGGTTAAAATCATCATTTGATATTCTTTTTCTTGGTGCCATTGCAAGTTCTTGATACCTTCAGGAATGGAAATTTCTTGTTTCAAAAACCAATGGTAGTTCTTGGTGGTCCATAAATATATTTTATCATCACTGACAATAGCCAAAACCTCACTTGTGGAATTGAAACTTAATTGTTTAATGATTTCACTATTTACGTCTAATCTAGTATTGAACTCACCATGTCTTAAACCGTTCTTTTCAAAAAATATTAAATCCAAGGTTTTATCTTCTTCTAACTGCATTTGGCTCTTTCTTTGTATACCACAAATTAAATTACCTGAAGGTCTCCAGCATAGAGAACCTTCCATAAAATCAACTGGTTCAGAAACAGCTTCCAAAGCACCTTGTCTGTTAAATACTCTCAAAACACGTCTATCAACCAAAGTCTCTTCTTCGTCTTGGAAAGATTTACATAAAACATCTTTTTCGATTGTATTAACAACAAAGAATTCTGAGTCTCCTCTCCATGAAACTTCAACACTCATGTAGTTATCAAAGTCGGTTAACAAACCCTTATCAACCATGTATGGCATAGTAGGATCCTTTAACAAATCAACGTCACCATTTAAACCAACACCACCGACAGCCTTCAAAGCGTCAGAAGATAAACCAGAGTTTTGTAAAGAATCCAGTAATTCTCTTTCTTGTTGTCTTTTACCTTTACCTCTGAATTGAGTGGTCTTGTTACCCCAACCAACATTAACATTTTTACTCTTCTTCAAATCATCTAATTCAAATGTGTATTCACTTAATATGTCGAAATCAGGAGTAAATAAGATCATTTTAAGTTGTTCGGATTCATTTGATATCTTTGTAATTAGAGATAGTTGCTCTTCATCAGGAGACCAACAAGCAGATAATATACCGGTATCAATGGAACCTACAATAGAAGTGTTGGATTCAACAACACTGTCGTCAATAACTGTATAATAAGTCTCCAAAATGTTACCATTGGATAAAATTGTTGTATATTTGTTAAAAATTTCTTGATTCTTGAAGGAGACCAAAGTAAAGTTGTCTGTTTCATCTAATAAAACATTAGAAATTGGAATAGATTCAACGACCAATAATTGGCCTGTTTTTTTGAATTGCCTGATGGTTAAGTCTTCATCAGATCTGGTTAATATAGAGATGGAATCGTTGATGACATCGTATTGAGAAGAAATAACATTTTCTCCTGGAACTAAACCTAAATCAGGAAGTTTAGCATTATGAAAGTTAAATAGATTCTTCATATTAATCCAATTAAATTGTATTTGGTCTCTTTTAAGACCATTTTCAAAATATTTCGAACCTTATATCAACTATCAAACAACCCAATTAATTTTAAATATTGAGATTTACTGAAATTCGAGACTTTCTGCATAGCTGAAAAAATAGTAAAAAAAAAAAAAGAAAAGAAAAAAACAGCTGTGTCGGATATAACAGCTTTAGTCTAGATTAAAACGTGTTTTATTTATTTCTCCGAAAGATGAACAAAATATACAGGAAAAAAAGGCGGCTAATGAACAGATTTCCTAATTAGGAAATAGGTGTTTTTTTAAGGAAATATTCAAATGTTGTCGGAGATAAGAAATATACAAATCTACGGATTTAAACATCTCTAGGATTTCGTTCATTTCACTTTCTTTATCTCCGACTCTCTCATCCAAACCAAATCTTGGCGTTTACGCGTGTTTCAGAAAAAAAACAACACTGCAATACCAGAACGACTGCACCTCTGTTTTGCTAGTTGTTTACTAAGGCCCTTTTTTCCTACTAGTATTTGCCAAAAGAGCTATTGCCCAAATAGGCAACCAGTACCTACAGGAAATATAGGAGATTTATACTATGGATCCGATCATTATTAGAGGCCTATTGGACAGGCAATATGAAGTGCGTAAGAAAGCGGCTTTACAACTGGAAAAACAAATAAAGTTTATTTACTACGAAGAGCAAGGAATCAGTAGATTGAACAAGATTATCAATCAATTATGTGGAAATAAGAAAAAGTTTTTCTCAAATGAGAGCAAACAAGATGATGGAAACGACAATGTGGACGTTTCAGCTAATGAGGAGAATCATTCGAAGAAAGACGACAAAGATTTGGACACTAACAGTTCAAATAACAATATTTTATCGAATAATACAACAGAGGCAGCTGAAATTTACGACAATAACGACATATTCGAAGGTATTACAGATATTTCAACCATACGTATAGCTAAACTTATGGCATATGCCTCAATTATCATCTCATTAGGGCAAACCAACTCGGTTCAATTCATCAATAAAATAATACCAGCAATGTTGCCATTTTTTTACGACCCTAACGACTTGGTTAGATTTTACTCTTGTGAATCCTTGTACAACATAGCCAAAATTTTAAAAGGAGAAATTTTGATATACTTCAATGAAATATTTGATATTTTATGTTCTGTTACTGTTGACCCTATAAATAATGTCAGGGGTGCTGCAAGCATCTTAGATAGGTTGATAAAGGACATAGTTATTGAATTTGGCAGTGATTATTCAACATTGATCACTTTAGACGACGATATTTCTATGACTACCATAACACAAAATAGAAGAACCAACAGCAGCTCAAACAAGATACCAGACAACATTAGATATAAGGATATAACAGAACAGCACAATTTAAGTGGCAAAGACAACAATGATCAACCACATATCTTAGGGTTTGATTTTTATCAGCCCTCCAATTTGAAGTTGAAACAACCAGCAAACTCAACAATAAAGATGGAAAAGTTTGTTCCTTTGTTATTGGAAAGAATTTATAGCAATAATAACAATACAAAGGTTTTCTTAATGTCGTGGATTGAAGTTTTGAACAAATGTCCAAATTTGACTTTAGTCACTTATTTGCCATGGTTAATAAACGCAATTCTGCTATATCTAGATGATATCAGCGAAAGTAAAGAAATCACTGAAATAGCCACAACATTATTAGATGGAATGTTGAAAGAAGTCACCGAATTAGGTACAGTCAGAACAAAGCTGTGCAGTAATGAAAAAACAAGTGTGGTATCTAAGGACATCACTACCCAAAAGAATAATATTCTTTCAAATAACAATCAGTTGTCTGAAAAGTCAAACTCAAATTTTATGAAACCACATTTAGGCAAGAAAAATTATGCTATGAGTTCTACCAATAAAAGAATATCTTCTATAGATAGTGTGAGTTCTTCAAGTAGTAACAATAATGGTAGATACTCAAAAGTTCCTGGTGGAGCTATGACCATCAAGGATAGAAAGAAATCATTGATAATAAATAACATGAGTATTGAGGATATGGAAGAAGAGCAAGAAGATGAAATTGTTGAAGCCCAAGTTGAAAAAGATTTTCCACAAATCAATGAAAATGTTGCTGATGGTGAAGAATACATACCCAGACCATATTTGGACATTAAAAAATTAATTCACACTTTGATTAAATCATTGTCTAGCAGTAATTCTCAAATACAAAAAGTCGTGTTGCAATGGATAACCGAAATTGTTCAATATTGGCCAATAACTGATATTTTACTTACCAGAGTCATCAAGAAGAAAAACGACACTGATAGTTTTGAGCAAGCTGAGACTGATGGCAAATCAATTGAATCGAATGATAAGGATTTAGCTGATTTGATATCTTTGTTGTTGAGATTGGGTGATATTAATAATAAATCAACCCAACAAGGTACCAAGAAAAATGCTCCTTACGAAACTAACAACTTAAACACCAGCTTATCTGATAATATTGGATACATAGACAATATGGTAAAAAAGCCAATGGTTTCTAATTTATTGAAAAATAATGATTCTTCAAGTCTTAAGAATACAGGTACCAGCAGTGTTCTATCAAACAAAGACATTTTGGGATTAACTGTTGGGAATCTGATTGAAAATAAGATTATAAGTTTAGCTTACAGATTAAATTACAAATTATTGGAAATTTTGACTATATCTCAGCAAATCTTGTTACAAAGAGGAATGACTTTCAATATGCCTACAACTTCACTTATCAATAGTTTGGCTTTGACCTTCAAGGAAAGTTGCTATGAAAGCAGAATATTGATTTTAAACTGGTTGATTTTTGTTTATAAGTACTTCATAAACACAGAGAATTGTGAAATTTTTAACGATAATTGCTTTTTGATTTTGGTCAAGGCTATGTCTTTTGAAGAAGATAAAGACTTTTATCAACATGTTCAAAACAATTTATTTAACAATAACAATATAGGAAGCACAAATAGTTCTATTTTAGGCAAAAACAGCTTCAGCTTATATGACAATTTACTGTTTGATGCCAATGAAAATGACAACGACTTGGACAAAGTCATTAAAAATATGGATCATTTGAATGTAAAGGGGAACGATGACAACAAGTATTTGAAATTGGTAAGTAAGAGTTTGACATTGTTAAAGATGATTAACTCCTTAGATCCTAATGATTCTTACTTTAACAAGTTTTTAAATATGTTATTAGACAATTGGCAATTACAGTTTTATGATAACTCGCCTGAGAGAAGAGAAACGATTTTTGTTACATTGTGTGTAACTATCGGCTATGAGAAGCTGTACAAAAACCTTTCTGTTTTATTGGATTCAAGATTTAAATCGAATTCTAATAATTACAAATTTATTACAGAAATAATCAATATGATGGCTAAAAAGATGATTGTTTCCAAAGAGTTTTATCCATTAAGAAAGAAGTTGAAAATGAATGATGATTGGACCTTTTTCACTATTCTTTTCAAATCTTGGTGTATACAACCTTCCGCTTTGATTTACTTATGTTTGATTTCTGAAAACTATGAATTAGGATACAATATAATATTGGGATTTGTTAACCTTGAAGAAATCTTGACAAAAAACTTGATGCAAATAGATATCTTGGTCCAGTTGCTTGAATCACAATCAATGACTCAAATAAGACTAGATTTGTTGGCTCCTGATAGACAATATTTGATCAAACTATTATATTCCATATTGATGTTGTTGCCACAGTCATCACCAGCTTTCAAACTTTTAAACCAAAGATTAGCCAGTGTTGAGCAATATAAGAATGTTGTTAGTAATAGTTTTTCTACAACCAGTAGTCCTATTGGAACAGCAAGATCTTCTTCTGTCAATTCAAACAAGAGTATGATGAACTCTAACAGTTTCCAATTTGTTGATCTAATAGACTATTATCACAGTATTTTAAACAATATATAAAATAAAAACACGCAGATTGAAATTTTTATCAAAACTATTGCAACAATTCGTCTCTGAAATGCTTTTGGAAGTTGGCTTGTTGGAAAGCTCTTCTATTGTTTTGCTTTTTGTGGTATCTTCTCTCTATTCTTTCGATTTGTTTAGCTAGAATTTCAGATTGTTTTGCAGAAACACCTGGGTAAATTTTATCATTTCTTTTATAATTTCCGATAGCTGCAGCAACCCTTTGCTGTCTTTGGGTTTTGATGTCTCTTTGTTCTTGTTGCAGTTTTCTTTCTTCATCAGATACTTTTTTAGGTGGTTTGTCTTCTTTGATCTCAAATCTAATACTTTTGATTTGATTTGGTGTTTGATTAGATCTATGATTTAGTTCTGCAGCTGTTGAAAAGTCATAGTAGTCTTTGAACAAAGCCTTTTGTTTAGGAGTTTCATATAGCATTCTTGAATGGCCTTTCTTTTCCAAGTGATGCTTAATACCTGTTCCTTGATATTCACAAACCAAACAATGTTCTTCACAATTAATAATATAGTCAATAAATGACAATAAACCTTCAAGATCGCTTAAGAATGATCTCTCTGGTATATAGAAACCATGTTTAGTGAACATATGTTTGATGTTTCTTTCGGAGTCTTTTGAAGTGTGGTAGCAGAAAACACAGTCATTGACAGTTAATTCATCCGGTTCTTCTTTTTCGTTGTCGGATTCTGAACTGATATCAGAATCACCATCTGTTGTTGGGTCTCTAGAAGTATATTCAGAAGCAGTGGTCATGTTAAAATCAGTAGTTTTATAAATTTCAGTTCCATCAGTATCAGAAATATCAATACCTGCATTCAATTTATTAACATTAAATGCAAGTTTTTCTTCAGGTTCAACTTCATACTCAACAGACATGTTGTCATGATCGTCTTCATCTTCTTCGCTGGATTCTTCATAGTCAGCTACATCACTAATTTCTTCAGCTTTGGATACTTCTTTAGTTCTATAAACTTCGTTGTCTTTCTTTTCATCTGTGCTGTACTCGTAGTCATCCAAAATGCCTGATTCTTTGATCTTGTTAAAACGTTCAATTTTTATTTGAAATTCTTCACTTGAAATAGGTAATAAACCTTCGAGTTTTCTCTTTAAATTGTATCTGTGCCAATCTGATTTCATATGAAATCTTTGGATGTCTGATGATGGAAATGTTAAAGCACAAGCATTGCAAGTGAAAGTTGTTCTGCTGTTGGCAGAAGCTCCTGTAGTAATTTGTTCCATAAAAGATCCGGACATTAATATATAGATAATTAGTATAAATACCAAGTTGGTTATTTTTTTTTTTCCAATTTAAAATTTTATATATAACTCTCTGTATATGATTAAATGTGAACACTCAAGTATCATTTATTCCCTTTTATTTTTTTTTTCTATGCTTAATCCGTTGATTTCATGGGAGGGGATTTGATGAGGTCAGATTTATTAGGTAAATGCGGAGATAGCACATTAGCACGTGACTGTGCGGTAAACACCGTGCTACACGGTGAAACACGCACCTGCATTGACTGGTCATATGACTATACGCCATTAGGGATTAGACTGGTTAATGGTAGTGGTGTGAGAAATTGTTATTGGTGTTTATTAGCGGTTATAAGTCTTTTCTGTCACTTTTGAGCATTCAAACAATCATTTAAGCCACACTTAATGGAGGAAACAAACTTAATATATATATTATATAGTTGGAATCACTGTTTTCGTTATATGTACAAATGATGATTATATCACGGTTTTAAATGAATTCTAGTTGATTAGAAGCATTCGAGCAATGAATTTTTAACAAAATAATAATAATAAAAGGTTTAATCTAAATGAGACCAAGGTTTGGATAAATCTGGCCACATTCTCTTATATAAACTCATACCTATAACATCTTGAGCACTTAATTTAGTATCAAAAGTAGCTTTGAAATAACCGTGGGTACCCAAAGATTCTTTAATGAACCCGGATCTACCAGAGTTGGTGAATAATGGAATAGATTTAAACCATTCAACATCTTCACTGTTAAAGAACATGTATCTGATGGTAATAACATTTTTGTGGAATTTGAATGGAGAACCGGTCAAAACAATTCTCTTTGCTAGTACTCTTGTATGATCTGAAGATATAAATGAACCATGACCCAAAAATTCAATGTTAGTAACATCTGTATTACCACTTTTGAAGTTTTCTTTATCTAGTTTGAAAAATATAGCTGGAGATTGAGTAAAATCTACTGGTGCTATACAGGTAGCAACAGATAATGAGTCGTGATGTAAGAATCTATCAAATTTATGCACATTGTTAGGTGTAACAGAAGCTCCTGAGAATAGAGGTTGTATTTCGTATCTTCTCATACCATACTGCACAATCATATTTTCGCTGGATGGTATTGGAGCTTCGTATTCTTCCCATCTTTGTATAGAGAAATTGGCAACTGTTTGCTTATGTTCATGAGGTAGTAATGCAAATACAGGGATGATAGTAGCATTAGAAGTTTGAAGCTTTTGCATGAAGTCATTGGAATCTCTGTTGCCTAAATCTATGTAAATCCTGAAATAATCACCTTCCTTGACTGTAGTGGACTTTTTGAAATCTTTAATGATTTTCTTTCTAGTGTTCTTAAAGTTTTGTATTCTTAAAATATTGAACCATTCATCTGGACATTCATCATCAAATTCATCAATGTCCCAAGAACAGTTGTATAAGTTCTTTAAACCTCTGTATTTGTTCAAGACTTCTCTGGCCTTTTCTCTAGGGTGCAATTCAACTTCATCAGGGAATTCTCTATCTTCCTTTTCTAAGTTTCTGTATTCCAACAATTGTCTTTCTTCTTCTTCTTCAGAGAAATCAATAAATTCTTCATCGTCTTCGTGTTCTTCATAATCGTAATCTTTACCTTCTTTAGTGTTGTATAAATCATCTTCATCATCCATCAATTTGTCGTTGTTATCTTTTTCATCTTCAAACTCAGAAGCACTTTCTTCATCTTCGTCGATAACGTCATCCAAGTACCATCTGGCTTGGTAACTAGAAGTACCTTTAGGCATTCTTACTTCAGGCTTATTGTCTTGCATACCATCTGTATTTGGCAAGAATCCACCGTCATCAAATCTGGCATTTGTTAGGTTTTCATATTCAAATTTGTTGTTTTCATCTTCATTAAGGTCTAAATCTTCGTCGCCTTCTTCATTGAATTCATTCAAATCTTCTCTGTTTTCAGTGTAAGTGAATTCATCCTTAACTTCTCTGTGATGATGAGCATCTAATACCTCAAGTCTGTTGATTTGGAAGTCACCATGACCTGGAATATGAACCAAACCATCAGCATTGAAACCAGAGCCTCTACAATGACCTTGTAAAATTAATTGATTGGAAGGTTGGTCTAATTGCATGTTGCTCATATCATCAACAACTAAATAACCTCTATTATCTCTCCAAGAAATCTTGTTTGGTAATCTTTCACAAATAGATCTTAAGCAATGTGTTGATTCATTGGACTTTTCGAGATTGTAAATCTGCTTTTCATTAGGGAAAAAATGCTTGAAATAAGATTCCAAAGATTGTTTAATATCCAATTGGAACTTTTCCTTCATGTTAATGGCAGACAAATTAGAGATGACACCTAAATAACTGGAAATACCTTGTAGTTCTATACTTCTTAAAATTTGTTCTCCGTAAGCAGAATCAACTTCTTGCATTGATGATAACCCAAAGACAATTACATCTGATACTTTACAAACGTCTAATACATCCAAGATGTTATGCATGTTAGGAATAACAAATTTGATTTTCTTTTTAAACTTATCTATCTTGACTGTGTTGACTGAAGGCATGGACAAATTGACATTAGACATATCAAAGTCTTCACCAATACCATTGATTAAAATTTGTTGTAAAATATCTGCTGGGTTAATATCAGTAGTCAATGGAATAATAGTAACAATTTTATTAACACCATTTGAACCTTCAAATAGTTTCTTTTTTAAGGTTGTGGACAATATTTTCTTATCTCTTTGTTGCTTGGCTTGATTTTTTCTTTGCTGCTTGTTCAACATAGGTTTATTGTTATTGTTATGAGAAGTAGAAGTTTCTACTTTACCCTTATTAACTTTCTTCAAAGCACTCTTTGAAGAATGCTTTGACTTGAAAGACTTGTGACTTGATTTGAAGGAAGATCTATGAGAGTGAGATCCAGCCATATTCAATATTTATGTTATAATAAAAAGTGAGTAGTAAAAAGGTTCCTTCTTTGTTGTTTGGTTAAATTACTGTAAAACATATCATTCACATTATACTTAAAGTTAAGCTATAAATTAAATATTGAAATATTCAAAGTATAAATCATGAATTTAAAAAGATTCGATAGCAAATCTAGAATATCCTAATTAGGGAATTGAATATATGGAGGTATTGAAAAAAAAAAAAAAGCAATGTTTTTTTTGTAACAATAATTAGTTTTTCAAAAAAAAAAATAATGTTAACTATTGCCTAATTAGGAAGCTAGTGTTTTTTTGATACAAACTTAGGGAAATATATCAGAATTACCTATTTAGGCAATTATGTTGCAAAATAACTTTTATCCTAAAAAAAAAAAACTTCTTTCGCATAACATACTTTTTCTTTGTCTATTTTGAACAATTCTGGATTTTTGTCATCTTCGAATACTCCATTAGATATCACATTTATTTCCGTAGCTATGAATTTAATATGGTGTATTGGTTTCTATCTCGCTACGACGCTTGAATTTCACTCTCTCTTAGGCGCTTTAACTAGTTGTAAATCTTACTTAGCTCATTTTGGATTCTTTCTGGTTTTTTTTTTTTAATTCTGTTCAGTTTAAGCGTGTTAAAAATTTCACAGGTAGTAATGTATGTTTTTCTTAGTACGGGCGTTTTTTTAATATATTTTTAATAATTCAAATTGAATAAAAGAATTTAATAAAGAGTATAAACCCACCCATAACTGAGTAAATGTATGTAGATAAACCTACGACCTATGAAATAAGGCACCTATTAATATAGTGAGAAGCCTATGTTTGTGAAAAGTGAATACTGAGTAGTGAAATAAATGTTTTTTTTTTTATTCTTGAAAGGAGAACCCATTGAAGACCATTTTTATAGATGGGATTATAACAACGATATTGATATACAGATTGCAATAAAAATGGTATTGAATCGAAAGAAAAGAACATATAATAAAATGCAAAAGAATATGAATAACTCTGTATGAAGACAAAACGACTTATTATTTGAGGCCATGAGATCAGCACAGTCTTTTTTTATTAGTATTTAGACAGTATTAAAATGTATTTTTAGGTGGAATTTGAAGTGAAACATGATAGAGGATGATAAATAGGCAATATTTTGGAACCATGAAAAAACAATATTCAAGCCAAGAAATAGAAACCAAATAGAGCAATAACAATGTCAGTCCAATAATATAAACATATTTTACAGAATTTTTGGTCTATAGAATGTATTAATACAATCAAGGTTTATCAGCCTACCTAAATACTACAATTTGTAGAATTTATGCTAGCGATTAAACTAATGAAATTTTAATTATGCATTGTAGACAACCTGACAAAAAAGAGACGTCTCTGACGTCAAATAATAAATGTTACAACAAAAGAAGCATGTATCATTAGAATACAATCGTTTGTATTTTAATTTTATGATTTCGGCAATAAGAACTTATCAAATAAAGCTCCCAGAATCATGTTCCAAAATCTCCATACTTAAAATTAAACTATTCGGCTATTTCAGTATTAACATAAACCAACAACCATCACAGATAATGAATTTAAAATTTTACTAACAAATCACCATTTATTTTATTAAACAAAAATACAATTTCACAAATAGATATTTAAATAGTAAGAAAAAATGGCTCACGAAAACGTTTGGTATTCTCACCCAAGAAAGTTCGGTAAAGGTTCTAGACAATGTAGAGTCTGTTCCTCCCACACTGGTTTAATCAGAAAGTACGGTTTAAACATCTGTAGACAATGTTTCAGAGAAAGAGCTAACGACATCGGTTTCAACAAATACAGATAAATATTGTTAGGAAATATTATAATATTACCAAAAAACCATTGATCAAAAGTATCATATGATTTGTCCAAGAAAACAATTTGCGTTTCTTGATGCTAAGTATGTTATGTGATTTATGACTTTTATATATACAAAAATTTAATCTCAAACACGCAAATAAAATAAAAAATAAATAAATACAAGAAGTTGACGTTTTGAAACAGCCTTTTATGAATTAAAACACAGCTATTAAAATGTGGGTTTTTATCAATATAAGTTATAAGAGTTAATTTCTATGTATAGGTTGTAGCAACCTATACACAGATAAAAGCATGATTTACAGCAGAGAAGCTTCAAACAGATGATATTCTTAGGTACACCATATTATCATTTTAAAAAAAAAAAAAACATACACAATCACCTAATTATCAATTAATTTTAAATCCAATAAGCTGAACACCTCAAGATTAGGAGTGTCCAGCCTTGTGCCAAGTATCTACTCGCATCTGGTCTTAATCTAAACATAAGGTTTGCTATATTGCTGTATCTACACTTTTCTTTTTTTTTTTTCTACAAAAATTGAGTCACGTGAGTGATTCTTGCAAAAATCACTTTGCTTCCTTTTTGGGAAATCAGCATTCTCTTCAATTATGGAAATTGATAAGTTTCATTTTTTTTAAAAAAAAAAAGTTCTAATGTATATATATATTATAAGATTTTATACATCTACATAGAATTTATAGAGAATACTTTAATAAGAAACCATACAGAATACGATACATCACAATGGGTAAAGTTAACAAGAGAAATAAAAGATCCAAAAACGTGAATAAACAAGTTCAAAAAATCCAGTCAACAAAATTTCAAAATCTTATAAAAGATTTAGACCAAACAGTCATCCCTAATGATAGATTGGCATTTTTGAGTCAACTGAATCTAATGATTTTGCAAAATACTGGAAAGGATAATATCACAATGAATGATTGTAAGCAAGTGATTGATTTGATTGTAAACAAATTAATCAGTGACAACAATACAACAATCAAAATCGAATCTGTTGGAGTTTTAAGAAATGTGATACTATTGATTAATGAATCAAACAAGGAAAACAATTTGATTAAGTACTTGTGGGATCAAAAATCATTGTGGGACATTTTGAAAAATGGTATGGACAATAGTACTATCTCTCTAAACAACTTGATAGAAAAGAAATCAGATGTATCGATAAAGATTGATGAGTATGAAATGTTAGTTGATTACATTGATAATTTAATGCACATCTTGACAATGGTTCTTACCAACGAAGATAGTGAAGATGTCATGATTGATTTTTTAAATAATGACGACAAATTGGATGATACCTGTAATTTCATTTTAAAGAACTTCGAGTACTGTTTGAATGGAAATAACAAATACAACTATAAATTATTAAATGCTGTATTGGAGTTCTTATATGAATTCTCTAGTCAAAGTTTACAATTTTTGGAATACTTGTTTACTAAGATGCCTGAATTACTGAACATTGTTAAATCTTTGAATTTAACAGTATCCAGCGTTGAAGATAGCGAATTCAAAAAGATGTTCAATGTTTTGTTAATTGGTTTATTAATTCAAGTCAGTGAATTAGAAAATACAAGCTCTGAACAACTAGGATCTTACCTAAAAAACATAATGGATAATTCTCAAAATCTAGATTATGAAAATACTAAGAGTGTCAATATCATGGAAATTTCTTTGGATTTAATAATTGCTGATTTAGAAAACATTGGTGAAAAGTTAGAAAAGGGAGAAATTAACTTGAATAACGAAGACTTACATAATGTGTTAATCAATATTCTACCATCTTACCTAAATAACTTGTATGACACATTGAAGACTTCTAAGGATAAGAACTCTTCTTTAATCATTAGACTGCTACTATGTTGGAACAATTACATTTTATTATCAGGCGCAAACATTTATGAACAAAATGAATTGATTCAATATATTACAAATATTATTCAAATCAACGAAGAAGTTGATAACTTGGTAGACTACAAGTTGACTACTTTGCAAACTCTTATAGAAGTTGATTGTAATAAGTTTGTACAAAGCGTTTTGATTAAAAATGGTAACAATTTCATAAAAATGAATGATGTCAACAACATTAATGCTAATGATTCATTCTGTGAACAAATAATGACCATGTACTTGAAGGAAACTTCTGATTTGGAAATAAGACAAAAAATTGTTGATATTTTGATCAATTTCATGAAAATTAACTCATCCAATTTGTCCAACGTAGGTAAGTTTTTGTTGAGTTTAATCAATATAGAAAAAGATCAACAATTACTGATAAAAATATTCTATAAAATTTTTGAGATGTTTGGTCTTGATGAAGAAGATATTAGAAGCAACCAAAGCATATACTTTGATAAGATGGAGTTAGATCAAGTTTACGAAAATTTGAAAATACAAGATAAATTGACTGACATATCCAAAAACCTTAATCAATTAAAAACAATTATTCAAGATAAACAGTCAATGAGAGAATTGACTAACAACTTGAATGGATTTTTGCAATACAAATTGTACAATTAAACAAGTACTTATATAACAAGAAAAACAATATTTTCTTTCTGGTTTTTCTATTTTTTATCATCTATTTCATTGTCTATTACATATTAGCCCTGTTGATACTTTTTAGATTGAGTTATGACAGCTTCATTATATTTGGTTTTACTTGTTACAAATGCTCTGTAAGCTGCATCTTGAGCTGGAGAGTTAGGATTTGGATTATCTAATAATTCTTGAATACCCAATACAATTTGCTTCAAAGTGATACTAGGTTTCCAATCTTGACCTTCATTCAAGATGGATAGACATATTTTACCTGATGGATAAACATTTGGATGATAAAAGTTGGCAGGAAACATTATTTTAGGTGGTTTGGATGGAAAATCAGCTGGATATTCAATTTTTAATGGGTATACAGCATTGTTGGTCGCCCAGATAGTATCTTTCTTGCCGGGTATACCAGCTTCCCATTTCTTTATGTTCAATGTTCCATCGGCGTTTTTGGTAGGCTTAGCATAGAACCCAAATGGATGATCTTTTCTCCATTTCTTTCTTTCTTCTTGTAATCTTTGTTCGCATAAAGACATTTTTTAGTAATAATATTGGTGTAGTTATTGGTTACGGGTGTTCAGGTAATGTTCTAAAGTAGTTATTCTTCATTGATAACCCAAACAGAGAGTAGACATCAAATAGCCTTAAGTAAGAAAATACAAGAAAAAACGTTCACCCTGAAAAAAAAAACGACCAAAACAGTTGTAATAATTTGTCAGGGTAAATAAAGCCGCAATACCAGTTATCACCGATAAATTTCATTAACCAAAACAGTAAATGTCACTGCAACAAGTCGACAGTTTATGTTATAAGAGTCTGTTAAGTAACCAGGTCGCTAGTAAGTATTATATAGTGCATTAAAGATTTTTGGATTTTGAATTTCCAAATATTGTACATGCTAATTATATTGAGTTTTTAGCTATTCACTATTGCTGATCAAAACAACAATTTGCGTTCTAAGTTTAATCTTAAAACTGAAGTGAAATTATAATAATATAGGAAGTTCATAAATACATCCAACTGCAGTTAGAAGGTTGAAGAAACTCCTTTCTTTAACTAAACTCTTGAATTCATTCAGCAATAATTCTTATCTTGAACATTTAAAGAAAAAAAAAAAACATAATATCACATCTCTGTGAATAACATACTTCTCTATTATACTTCTATTTCTGTTAATATGTTAAAAAGAATATATATTGTGTCTCATAATATTTAGTTTATAATCATTGTAATTTGTTGTTTTTTTTTTTTGTTGTTTTCAATGTATATTCAGAATAAATAAATTGTAATGTTTTCTTTATACTCCTAAATTAGTTTGGTAAATCTTCTGGATCTAAAACAGGGTCCCAGTGCTTACCAAAAACTGGAATATGCTTGAAGAAGGTTTGTTGGAATAATGGCCATCCTTCAGTGTAAACACCTAAACCGAAAACCCAGGCACCACTCCATAAAATGTAGTTTGGTAAGTAGGACTTGAAAACTGGTAAGGTAACCTTGGAGGATAATCTTGGGACGCTCTTGAAAGCAACGTTGGTGATGTAAGAAACCATTTTTAATGTATTAAGTGAATATATGAATGTGGTTTTTAGCAGGGTTTTTGAGTTTTTCAAAATCTACATATGAGCATTATTTAAAAAAAAATGTACAGTAGGCAAATATCGCTTATTCCGTATTTAAAAAAATTTTCTTACATTTATGTTTTTTTTTTCGCCCTGAGAAAAAAAAGGCGTAAGATGCACAACACGTGACATCAAACCAATAAAAAGTATATATAACGGCATCCAAAGTGAATTATTGTCAAAACAGATGGTGATATCAGTTGGATTAATAACATTAAATAAGAATAAAGTTACTATTAATCAATCAACAGCATTAACCAAAGTAGTTAAAATCCCGTTAATCTTTTATATACATTTTTTTTTAATTACACGAGATGGTATTGATTAAGAGGAAAAAAAGGTGCGGTGCTGTGTCTTATATCCGACTATGATGTGATTAAAACATACTTCAACTATATACAGGATGGTTACAACTTAACATCTCCTTTGGCGTTGTCTTATAAAAAGCTTTTAATTTCCAACTTCTTTTTTGGTCTTTTTTGTTTCACTATTATCAAAAACATTTTCTTGGTTCTCTTCTTCTAGTTCTTCAAAGATACTACCTTCTTTTTCTCTTTTATCACCGAATTCATCTTCAGCCTGATCAAAACTAACAAATTTCGTGTTTCTTTCTTGGTAAAAGTCATTGTCTTTTTCTAGTAGCATTAGCATATCCTTCAAACTCTGGTGAATTCCCTCAATTTGGTACAACTCTTCAAAGTTTATCAAGGTTCTTTGTAGCGGAGATAAAACATGTATTTCAAAAGTGTATCTATTTTGATCTTTGCAAACCAAATCAAAGCTCAGCATACCCCAGGACTTATCTGTACCTTTATTGAACAAGGACTGAATTTGTTCATTAGTTAAGTTTTCTTCTCTGTTTTTTTTGAAGTATCTAGAGTTAATGAATCCATTGTTAATTTTCAACTTTTGACTTATTTTAAATCTTTTTCTTTTCGACAAATAATCCTGTCTGAATCCTGATACTTTGATGTTTTCAACTTTCATATCAGGATTACTTAATTTCTTGAAATGTCCCTTCAACGTTCCCAAGATTCTATCATTATGCTGTTTTGAATCCATTGAATTAAGTAAGATAAAATAATCCTTATTGGTTCTCAAAGGAGAATTAACAATGGTCAAATCCTTGAAGTTGGTAATCACCTTCAAGTTTTCAAATTGTTTCAATATAAAATCATTCAATTCTTTTAGTTTTTCAATATCTTCTATGTTTTCCGGTGGATCTTTTTCAAATATTATCTCATCTGAATACTTGATCGTTAAGTTTTCTCTATCTTCCAAATTTTTCAAAGCACCATCTAATGACAGTGGATTTGATGAAGGCTCTTCCTCTTCATACTTTTGTACAAACCACGGAATACCATTATCGCTATTGAATCTTTTGCTTGTTGTAGAGATATGTTTATTTATATGAAGAAATGGTGTATACTTAAAGTTATAAGCCACCACTCTATTAAGTCTAGCTAATCTGTACATGTTGGATATTTACGCTTGGTTTATTGATTGAACATATATATGGTCAATTTCAACATCGCTTGATAAAATTGACTTTCCCTTTTTTGACGTGTAGAAATTGCTACAAGAAGGGGAGAAAAAAGAAATTTTTCACATATTAGCTATACGATACCTTGGTTAGATGTGATAAAACAGAGTGAAGTTTCGAGCTCATTTGGGTTCTGTTCCGGCATTGAAGCTGTTGATATTGAGCACAGATATAAGAAAAGCTTGATTTGGGCTTTACCTGGTAGAATCAGCGCAATTGTGAATGTTTGCAACAAATAAACCGATCCAGTTGACGGTACACAACTTTATTAAACCCGAGCTTTTGCCAAACTAAAGTTTCAAGATTGAATATAAGTTGAAATTCCAAAAAAATACCTGACTAAATGTTATAAACTTTTAACACCCAATTGCCTCTAAACACAAACGTATCAAAGCACTATTAACCATGGCATTTCTTATATCACCGAAACTAGGTGTGTCAACTTGGTAGCGTGTAATGATTAAATTTTATGTAGGAAGAAAAAATGATGGCCATTTATGATCCTTTAAATCATGCCCTGTTTATACTGCCGTATAAATGGGCCTATACATGGCAAATACACATGGATTGTTGCACTGTTTGCTTAAAACAAAAAAGTGAATGACAAGTGTCTTTTTTTTTTGGACTAACAACATCTTTTCGGTGATTAGAGATAACATTTACAAACAATAATTCATTGGTTTGTACCTATTTTAGCTGTTCGTTATTCCAGTAAGCATTTCTCACTGTTTTTTTTTTTGCTTCTTTTCTTTTTTCTTTATTACAATTCTTGAAGTTTTTCAATTTAAGACTTAAGCTTTTACCGAGAACACAACCAAGAAACGCTTATATATACAACACGATGACAGATCCTATGGATACAATCACCAACTCCATTATGAACAACATCAATGGAGCAAACAAAAAGGTAATAAAATATACGGATTATAAACCCAGACCAAAGCAAGAATCTTCTGATAATCGTAGATACAACCCACATCAATCTCCAGATAACCATCGATACACACCACATCAATCTTCAAATAACCATCGATACACGCCGCAAAATACCAGATCGTACAATCAGCAATATCCACAAAGCACATATCCTTCCAAATACAGAACAGGTGTTGACTTTCGAGGTTTGGATTGGTCAAAAATTTCAATGAATACACAAGGGCTGGACAAGGGTTCCAAGCCAATTTGGAAAATTAATGACTCTAAATTCAGCAAGAAGGTAAACGTATCTTTTGATGAAATGGTGAGAAGATATTCTTTGTATGTTCACAAGCTAAACAAAAACGGAGGAGGATACAAAAACTTTGATGATTACGCTATTTTAAAAAAGAAAAACTTGGATACACAAATTAATAAGATTTTGGTCATGAATGGAGATGATGATGCAGAATCAAAATGGGAGATGTTGAACAATGAATTTGTATTAGAAGTCAAGGCCGAGGGTGATTTGGTGGAAGATGCACTTGATTGGAAGGTTGATACCGTAAAGAGTTTAAACAAAGAGGATGAGACCTTGTTTACTTTTAGCAATGAAATTTACTGTGCTTTGGTTTTTAAAATATTTGGCAAAGACTGGGGACTTAAGAATATTGACATGTATGATGCCAAACTTTCGAACTATGAAATATCCGAAGCAGACAACATTAATAATAAAAAATCTACATGTACAATTAATTATAAAGATAAAACTTATTTTGTGTATGAAAAACTCAGTAAAGAAATGATCAAAAACGATATTACCAAGAACAATACATTTTTCAAATTCAACTCAAAATATAAAACTTTGAAGCCAACAAAAATTCTTGTTCTGCTTAACATGGTGTCTCTATATGATTTAAAGAATGAGGAAAAATTCTCAAAAATACAAAACTCTTTGAACAGTCAAAAACAAAATCTTTTGAAAGGTGCCACGAACATTATTATTCCTAGACCTGGTATAGATATGATATTCAATGATTCGGATGAATATTACAAAAACGGGTTGACTAAGATTTTTATAGAATTTGAAACCGTTGAGGATAGTACTACTGCATTTGAAAACTTAGATGATTGGTACTTTCAAGATCGTAAAGTCTTATTAAGTTTTTATAATGAAATTGATTTCCAAAGAGGTATATACATTTGATTAAAATAAAAGTAATTAATTATTTTTTAAAAACAAAAAAAAAAAGGTCCTGTTATATTTGCATTTTGTTCTTTAATTCGCCATATGGTCTAATATCTCTGACAGCACTGATGTATCCAGCTTATCTATTAGTCCTATACCCAATCTTACTACGTGCATTCCATTTTCAATCTTCGGTAAATTATTCATAAAATTGATAATTTCCTCTTCGGAATTCAACTTAAAAATGTGATCTCTCCACATTACCAATTGGGCAACAGTGAATAGTATATTCATATGGCAACCATAAGCCATCATGTAATCCCATATTTTAATTACTTCGTGGATAGGTTCTGCACTTGCAGATAAGGTCATGACAAATGGCATTACCACGTATTGAAGTGGATATTTCATTTTCTTGTTCAATTTGTTATATAGCGAAGGATCAATATATTTGAGCACAATCTCAACAAGTCTACAACCTTTGTGTATGTTATCTAACGACAAAGATTCTTTGAAGTAAGAAGACAACTTTTCAATCATAAGAGTTTCGAAAATCAAATAACATAAAGGCTCCACGTCACAAGTTATCAAAATAGGAGCTAGTAGTACATTCATCCCCTGAATGTAATACCCGTGTTTGTATGCAAACAAGTACAAAATTCTTTTAAGACTCTCAAGTTGTTTAGGATCCTTTGAAAATGATGTATTCTTCAATGTTCTATTTATGTCCAAGTTAATTTTTTTGAACCAATTTATCAATTCAATGTCGGTGTTCTCATCTTCGTCATCAATTGTCTCCATTAAAGAATCAGTGTCGTTCTTCATTTGCTTAAGATCATTCACATAATTGGAAGTCATATTATTAGTGTCTATTTGTAAAAGAATCACCCATAGCTTTGTTCTGAACTCAGGCGTAAGATTGGTTTTGTTTGTTAATAGAAAGTATCGTAGTTGTTTTAACCCATTGGCTAATATAACGGTTGATTGGTTGTCATAAACAAACTTTTCCAAATTGGAATAAGATAGCTTTTCAACTGCAGTGTTCATGGTTAATTTTTTTTTGTTTGTTTCTGGGGTTTTTCTATTTAAAATCAAGAATTATTCTTTTGGGATCTTTCATTATTTAAATTGTTGTGATCAACATTCCATAAGGAAAAATAAATATCGAGATGTTTATACCTGGCTGTGTAGCGACGTGTGTTTTCCCGTGTAGCGTTGCCATTTCAGCCAGTGTCCCTCTTCTTTGAGTCAAACAAAACGTGACTCACTACTTTTTATTTTGTAAAATCTAAGTAAGCCAAGATATTCTTGTGTTAATTCTGCTATATCTCCACAAACATTATTAACAACATTAAACTTGTAGAGCTGCTTCAATACACATAGGTTGCTCACCAATGCCAATAAAAATCACGCTTGTGAGGGTCTGTACTTCTAGCATGCTTATCTCCGATCATCGGAAATAAGAGGATAAGAAGTCAAAACTATGACATTAGTTGCTCTGAAAAACTTTAAAAACAAAGACTCTGTTTCCAATGCATTTAACCTGTGCCCTGCCCTACACATAGTGAGCTTAACAGAAATAAAAACATCCACCAATGCAGTCATACCACTTATCCCTACTCTTATATCCGGCCCCTTAGTTTTTCTCTTATTTCCTCTTATGAACAATTTCCCTCTTCTAAAATATTAAACCATATCTCAGCCGCGCATGACCTAAAGGATACAAAACGTTCACGCCATAAATATAAGCTTTAATAGGCTTTTTTTTTGTCAATATTCTAATAGGTTTTTTTTCTTTCGTATAAATCCTTAGTAAATCCCCTTTAAAATGATAAGAAAGGGTACCATATCGATATATAAACCTAATTGCTCTTTAAATTGACTAAAAGAAGAAACCTATTTGCTGCTTTTTCTTCCTGTTCTTCTTTTTCTTTTTTTGCTATAATCCCAATTCGACAAGTTACGTATAATGAGCACTGAGTATAATCTTATTGAGCATATAGGCACAGGAGAGTTTTCAAAAGTTTACAAGTGCACACGCGCCAATGAACCGACTACATATGCAGTTAAAATAATTGAAAAGGAAAAAATAAAAAATACACTAAGATTAATCAAAAGAGAACTTGAAATTTTAACAAAATTGAAACATGTATGCAGGAATGTTAATGACCATCATTTGGAAAATGTATTACAATTGACAGATTACTTCATGACCGACAAACATATCTGCATAGTCACCGAGCTGTGTCTACCCATTGATATGTATGATTTGATTGTCGAAAAAACTCATACCGTTGAACCAGACAAATTCATTTTTATAATACTTGATGCAATCAATTTTATTCATAAAAACGGCATTATTCACAGAGACATCAAAGCCGAGAACATTTTGTTAAGAGATGCTAGGTTAGTCAACTCTGTTTCTGATGCAACTTCTTTTTTTACCCAAAACTCAAGCAAAACTAGCAGCACCGTTGTTGTTGATTCTCAGCCTTTGATCAATTGCCATTCCATTGTGATAGCTGATTTTGGTCTGGCCACCAAAGCTAATGATTCTTTTGCACTGAGGGAGTTTGTCGGTACTTTATCATACATTGCTCCTGAAGTATTGCTTTTGAATCCAAAACGCAAAAATCACAAAAAAGAAAGAAGTTATGATGCAAGAGTAGATGTTTGGTCCTTAGGGGTTTTAGCTTATTTCATAGCATTTGGATACATGCCTTTTGATTGTGATACCGATGAAGAGACCATTCAGTGTATTTTGGATGGAAGTTACTACTTGGACCTTGATGATTATGCCATTGAAAATACAAGTCTTGAAGAAAAACAAAGTTTTAAGGAATTTTTGGAACTTTGCTTTACAGTTGATTTTAGTAAGAGACCATCAATAAAAGACTTGAAAAAACATCCGTTCATTAATAAATGCAAAGGGCTTTATGAAATGGAAGATACAAATCTTAAAATTAACAAGAGTACAGCCAGTCTGTCCTCTTTCTTAAGAACCCAGTCATTCGAGCATACTCCTGAGTTAGTCACATCTAATTTGATTATTCCGGATAAGTATAGTTTGAACAACACGACTTTGACAGTTTCTTCATCATCCCTAAATTTATCTAGAATTTCTAGCCGATCATCCGTAAGATCTTTTGATACTGGATTGTACAGAAGTAGATCATCGGAATTGATCAGCGCCTCAAGGTCAAGAGATAATCTGAAAAAACTTGATACTAGAAAACCTATGATGAACAGAACTTACAGCAATACAGAAGGATCAGAAAAAGTGGAGTTTATAATCTAATATATATCACTTCATGGAGTTGTACAGAACAAAAAATTCGTTAAGAGCCTCTTTTTTTTCTCTTTTATCTTCAAAAGTAGACTCGCATACTTTTGTGATTGTCTTGGTGCCTTGTTTCTGCACACCTCTTGCAGTCATACACATATGTTCGGCTTCTATGGTAACAACAACAAACTTTGGGTTTAAGTTGTCTATGATTATGTTTAAAATATCTCTACCTAATCTCTCTTGAACTTGTAGTCTTCTTGAACACACTTCAACAATTCTAGCAAACTTGGACAATCCGATAATCTTTCCGTTCGGGATGTATCCAATTGAGCAAGTCCCAAAAAATGGTGCTAGATGGTGTTCACATGAGGAATGAAAGTTTATGTTTTTTACAATGATCATGTCCTCATCAGATTCAGACTCAAACAAAGCATTGTTGATGACTTCTTTCAAATCATCTGTGTACCCCTTGGTGTAATGAAGCATTGCTTTAGCATATCTCTTTGGAGTATCCAAAAGACCTTCTCGGCTCGGATCTTCTCCTATTAATTCCAATATTTCCTTCATATGGTATGCTATTTTGTTTGTCAAATCATCTTGTGTGGTTGATAATCTTTTATACGAGTTTTTGGCTGGTTCATGAAGCTTTATGTTTTGCATCATTTTAGATAGCAAATGGTTTGGATCGTTCAAGTCTTCATCTGAGAAGTTTGAAACGTTTTTTGATAATGGAGTCAATGTTGATAGCTTGCTGCTTGATTCTGAGTTTACGCTAATGTTGGAACTAGGTTCCTTCATCTCGTTAGCTATGGTAGCATCAAAGGTGTTGTATATATTCATGTTATAGTTTTGTCTTTGGTGATATTAAAATATTACTCAATATAGGTATCAAAAAAAAAAAACCTCGTTCAAATGGTTTGTTCAAATGAATGTATCTTTCTGTCTAGTAAAACTCCTTAGGCCAGGAAAAACTCTAATAGAAAGAAGTTCCAATATTTAAAAAAAAAAGAAACTAAAATTATACTCTAATAACTTCTCAAGCGAAATGGAAGCCTAGTAGGGTTGGGTTTTTTTTCTCGCTGTCTACGGAAGTGTTAAGCGTAAAGGAAATGACAAACTCTTTGGTACTAGCCACACTCTACTGTTATCGGTGTTTTGATATGGATGCTTTTTTTTTGTCCCACATTTTTTTTATTAGCATGTATTACAGCCAGATTATACTACGCCTTTAAGCTAGAACCATTTGTACTCTCATGTCTATACCAATAGGAGAAAGATCATCGCCTTAAGTAATACATAGGAAAAGTGTGGAAAAAAACACACACATATTGTTAGTGCTGTTTAACGCCGTCACGGGGACAAACTGTGGATAAAAAAAAAAAAAATTGGTGTATATATTCTCAGCGGAGATAAGCAAGTATGTAGCGAAGTGAGAAAAGAAAAAGGGCAAATGTTTTAACCTTTTGAAGAAATATACCATCCCCCCATGTGACTTTTATACTTCTATTAAACCCGCTTTTAGTTGTTTACCAACCTCAGCAAATAACTCCTCGTATCTAAATACAGCATCAGTATCTCTGTACATACCGTATTCAAGTAAATTATAGGTCAATTTCATCATTTTGTTAAAGATTTCAATGTCTTTATCTTCTTCTAGCTTGTTTTTTTTCAAAAACAACTCCATAGTCAGTATCTCTTTTTTATTGTAATGATAATTTGGACTATAATCCTTCTCCTCAGCTGTTTGGGCTGTTTGGAATGCATTTTTACCAATGTTTTTCCACTTCATTATCTTGCTCAGGTAAAATATTTCCTTTCTCAATCTATTCTTCCATACTTGAATGTGTGAGCTAACCTGTTTGATCTTTCTGTGTTCTCCTAGGTGCACCTGTATATACATTGAGATCAACTCGTTTCTTCCGTACAGTTTCATGTTCAATCTCATTTTATTACTTTCATCTTTTGGAATTGTGCAAATACACAGCTCTATGGCTTTTTTCAGCTCATCTGTCCAAACACCGTCCTTCTTGGGTTTTCTGCTTTTTAGGTTAACTTTTTGGCCCTCTTGTTCAATTTCCTCTTCAACATGAACTTCCAGTTTATCTAAATTTCTTTTATTTTCCAAGAACTTGAGCAATTCAGTTCGTTCATCGTCTCCCAATCTAAGCCCTTTGGTCAAGTTTGTTTTGACCACTGGTATTCTGATCATGCCTTTATTCTCATTCATCATGTTTCCATTCATTCTATCATTTTGTTTAAAGTCTATGGCATAATTTGTTTGCTGGAAAAACTTTGGAGATAGTGGACTGATATCGTTTCCATCCTTGTCAACCCTTTTCACTGTGTTGTCAATAACATTTGAGGCATATTGCGGGTAGTTGTATCCAGGATAGTAACTCATGTCGTTTTGATACACTTGATGGTCTTGCTGAACAGCAAAATACGGCACATAAGGCATGTATTGCTGCATTGATGAAAACTGTTGCTGGTAATTTTGTGTGTATGGATAGTATTGATTGCTAATCTTTTGGTTATTAGAGGGATTGTTCATTTCGTTGAGTTGGTTGTATGAATCTTGTAAGTACAAGTGCTCTACATTAGCGCTCATTAAGGATTCATACATGTTATGGTTTGAATTCAAAGCATTTTGATAAGAATAATAAACTGGTTCTTGATATTCATAGTTTCCAAATTGATTGTTGTTCGTGTTGTTATTAGGCGTGAATGTAGCTTTGTTGGTATTTGTTAAAGTAGGTTTAAT
>ERZ794949.136-NODE-136-length-29212-cov-169.215386_pt1 | contig 29212 bp, 15 predicted proteins | sample MGYA00511363_ERZ794949 | MGnify/ENA primary metagenome ERZ794949 (study PRJEB30137, sample SAMN04331402) | food metagenome | isolation source: T1 must sample point D1 replicate B | place: Australia: South Australia ...
TTCTTTATGTCTTTTGAGTGCTTGTTCTTCTGGTATATCACTTCATATCACCGTTGGCAAGGTGTAACAGTCACGTGCAGTTCTTATTTTTTTGTCAACAAGCAGAGCATCGGATATAGGCAGGTAAAAAAAGGAATTGGCTCAAAACATGTTGACAACGCTACACAGACGTATAATCGTTAATTCCATACGAAATTTTGAAACCAACCTTTAACAAACCGTACCATACCAAACGATCTCGCAATGGTAAACGGAATTTACATTTGGATGGGTGTAATAGGTATCTTTACCTTTATATCCTCTGGTTTTGAGATCAAGGAAGATACATCTATATTAGACTTACCAGATCCATTTAAAAAAAATCACTTTCAATTCATAAATACATTAGAAGGTTTAGATACTGAAAAATATTCCCTGAAATACTCAAATTATTCAATCACCAAAGAATACAACAACTGCTCAATTTATGAATTTGAATCCAATGAGATTACAGTCAATCAAGACATTCTTGATGATACCTTGGCCAAAGCTCTTGAGATAATTGAAAGAGTAGCCAACACCGAGCAATTTGAGGCACTTAATATTATGAACAAAATAGAACCAGATCCTAAAAAAGTTCACCTTATAGACACAGTGTCTTCATACGTATATGTAAATTTTATTGAATTCTTTAATGCTATAGACAATGTCGTCAAAAAAACTCATGTGAACGCCTTTGTCAGACGATTAACGTATGTATCTCAATTATTTTGGAACTATGAAATAGATTTTAAAGTACAAGTCAAACAGACCGCAAATTATTTGCCTTCTTATGTGCTAGGAAAGTCTTCTAATATCAAAGGTTCCATTTTAGATGATCAAACTGCAAAGTTGAAGTACCATATAGATGGGTATTACGTGAGTTTGACATATGGTAATGGTGATTTGTGTGAGGTTACTGGATTGCACAGAGAAACAGAGCTTCAGTTTGTGTGTGATAAGAATTTTTTTGATATCAATAATGTTCTTTTTCCTTCAGAGCATGATAGTCTAGAATATGAAAAAATTGCTGCAAGAACACTAAGCGTCACTGAACCATACATTTGCAATTATCAAGTATTAATTGGTGTGCCTTCATTATGTGAATTGGAACTTTTCAGCAATAAAAATAGCTTAGTTTCAAGTAAACAAGATGGCAAACTTCATGATTACAAGGTATTTTGTGAATCACCAGAAGATAATTTTATTAATACAAATGCTGAACCTGAATTAAAGTCCCTTTTTGATGACAATTTTCAATCTTATCATTTGGGCAAAAAATTTGTTATCATGAAACATCAATCACCTAACATCAGTGACTATCTGGTATACACCGACATAGTTGATTCATCGGACGATATTGACTTTTCTGTATTTGACTTTGCAGTTCTTGATTATATTCAAAGTCATGATAACTCAGTATTTATTATGAGACTTGGAAATACATATCCTGGAAAGTTTAATTTAAACAAGAAAATGAATGAATATACATTTTACATAGAAGTATTTGATTTAGTTGGAAAGTACATAGCAACTTTGCAAGGCCAGGGATTTGACAATTATAAAGTCATCAATACCAGAATCAGTGAACTGCAACCTATAAAGAATTGGGTTCCTAATTTAGACAGCATGCTTCCAGAATTATCAGAAGATGAGACTTATGGAGATCAATCTTAAGTACAACTGCGGCAGCAAATAAACAAAAACAAAAAAAATGCGATAATCACTTGAAACAAATACAAATTAAGTGCAATTATATAAACTAATAATACTACTACTTCTTCGGAACAACCAGTCCTTCAGGTCTTTTATTATCATTGTTAGACACGGTTGGCAAAATTAAAAAATCATCTCTTTTTGCATCTTTCTCAATAGTCTTTTCCAAGCTGACTGAACCTGCCAAAGATTGACTATCATCTTTCTTTTGGCTGACTTGGCTTTCTTCAGGTAAAAAGATAGTATCGTTGATGTGTCTCTTTTTCATTATGGAGATTCTACCATTAGTAGCCAATCTCACAGCCTTTAACTTCAATGGCAAATCATCGTCCGCTTTTATGACATAATTGTTTAATTCTTCCGGACTTAAACTATCTAGTGCATCCTTCTTTATATTCAAAGTCTTGGTATTTAAAGCCCATTGATCTTCCAAACAGCTTTTCATCAACCCAATAATCTTATTGTTTCCATTTGTGTTCAAATCACCATATGTATGATCTTTAAAGGTCATGTTTAATTCCTTTTCTTCAAGTTTGATGCTCTTGGTTATATTACTTGCTGCCAAATCGCCCATTTGAACAGCTAGCAAATGTAAAGGAATCGACTTGTTCATTATATTGAACTCCTTATCCAACCCTAATTCTTTAAATCCAAAGAAATCGTCACCAGTTAATTCATTGGTGAAATCACCAGTAAGGTAAGAACTACTTTCGTCGTCAAAGTTTCTTTCGCTCAAATCTTTTAGAGATGGTCTTAATAGCATTTTCAAAAAACCGTTCAACTTAAATTTGATTTCCTTAAGCTTTTTCTGTTTTTTCACATAATTCTTCTCATAGTAGCCATAAAGCATTTCCGGTCTATCAATACCATTTTGTAATAAAGAAACCTCAATCAATTCATTGACATCAGATAATTTATTCTCCGAATTTGTTTCCGTATGTAATTTAATAGTTTTAATCAAATTATTCATGTGCAATCCGGCTATTTCGTTAATTGTGGAAACAGCAACTCTTTCTGTAGACTCAAACCCAGCATCCATGCACAATTTGGAGGTTATTTTAAACATAAAAGATTCTACAATGTCCTTGTTCATAGTGCTTTCTCTTGTTGGCAGTTGGGACATAAAGTCAAGATCTATATTGCTGTCGATTTCCATTTTACGGAAAATCGAAGGCTTGAACACCTTGTTTTTTACATTCAACATGTTCTTTGCAAATGGATTGTTGGCCTGTGCTATCAATGCAGCTTGTCTGTTTTGTAAATCTCTGATTAAAGCTATTTTGTGGCAAATATGTCTAATTTCTTGGATCAATTGGACATTTGTATTCAACTTCTGAGACATCCCTTTGCTTGAATGTTTGGTGAAATCAGATTGTGGCTTACTAGCAGCATCACTCTCTTGATTCTGCATCTTTATCAAATTCTGTTTGACTATGAAATTTTCAACTTTGTCAAATGTGAGGTTATCTATGCTTGTTGTTGGAAGATCAGGCAAATTATTGGAGATGTTGTATTCACTCAAAAATAATAAGTTATCTGTTCCTATTTTAATATCATCTAAATCGTCTTCATCTTCATCATCTGAATTCAACATGTTTTTATCATTCTTGCTTTTATTATTTTTATTATTGTAAGTATTACTTCCGTTAGTAGTACCATTAGATTGATGTTTTTGTTGAAGAACTTTGATTTCATTGTCGTAATCATCTAACCATTGTGATTCTTGTTTCATTTTTTTATTATTTCTCAACAACGCATCAGCATTAGGATTCAATTTATTTCCTATAAACAACTTCGATCTTGATACTAGTAGATCAGATCTAGCACTGGAAGTCATGTTCTTCCATGCCGTCAATTCAGCATCATCAATAAATGCTAGTTGTTCAGCATTCAACATCTGCAAGTATCCTGTATCCTGAACATCGTCTTCATCATCAATCATATCATCATCTTCATTGTCAGATATGTTTTTTTCAGTGGAATTTTCTTCTTCAGCTTCTTTCTCATTAACTACGGGTTGCGGTTCCTCAACCACCTCTTCTTTTTCTTCTTTCTTTGGTGATGTCAATGGCTTTGGATCCTTAACATCTTCAGTATTTTTATTCAATGACATGGAAGAGTTCATTTTAGAGCTTGTTGTTTTACCACTTTTTGCAACCTTTCCTCCGATTTCAGGTCTTCCAGCTGATTCTTCGCTAGGTTTGGCAACTTCTTCATCATACAATTCAGCTTCAACATCTTTTCGATCTCTGATTGTTATGTCTGGAATGCTGGGAATCAAACTGGAAGCCTTTTTCTGCATCATAGAGCAATTTCTTCTTATCAATAGCTTTGTATCTGTATTGTAGGTTAAACAATTTTTCCAAATTAAATTTAAATCATCAACAAACTCCTGTTTGGAAACGTATCTGAAATTTCTCAACTTTCTCAACATTGTATTTAGATCCATAGGAGTCTTAACTATATCATAGTAATTAGGAGCTTCTCTTTTAGATACCTTATTCAAAAATGGTTGACAGTAAGATCCATATGATCTTAGTTGATTCAATACTTTTTCCAAAGACTCGTACAATTCCTCTTGACCAATTTTTGAATCAGAAGCCCACTTGGAACCTGTTTTTTGTACGTCTCTAATCAATTTTCTCAATTCTTGGTCAGTCAGTTTCAATTTTGATCTGTTCTCTTCTATTGTGGTTAACAAGTGGTTGATGTCTACTTCAGCACCAACTTTTTTTTCGTCAACTTTTGTTTTTTTCTTCTTTTTGCTTGTATTCAATTTGTTTTCTTTGATAATGGAAATGTCTTTGTCTGCATTCAATGCTTCACCACCAATTAAAAGTTGTGCATTTGGATTATCATTTGCTTCATTGGAATTGCTGTTGGTTGGATCACTAGGTGTTGTTCTGTTTTCAGACTCTTTATTTTTATCATCTTCATTGTCATCCTTACTAGTGTCTTCATCGTCTTCAGATTCCAAATCAGACTCATCTCTTTTTCTCTTTCTTTCCTTGAATTCCATTCTTTTCTCAGCTTCTTCTAGATGAAGTTTCCCCATGACTGTTGTTTTGTCGTCTTCTATCGTATGATATATTTGATTAAATCTAAATGCTATTTTATTTCTATCTGTGTTGATCTCAGTATTACTCAAAAGTGATAGAGTTTCTTGAGATATGTTAATTTTCAAATAATCACCTAAGTCTTTGGATTCTTCAACAACAGCCTTGTTAACGTCGTCTTCTGCATCCATATCGTAGTCATCTTCATCGTAATCTTCATCGTCGTTCTTGTCTTTTATAGGTTTAGTTACATTTTCAATGACTTTATCTTGAATTTCTTGGTTTTCAGTGGTTGGATCCATAACAACATATTTGATATTATCAATAATGTCTTCATTATTCTCAACTTCGTTTTCCTCCTCGTTTATGTACGTATTTTTATATTTGTTGTATACTTTCAATAATTTATAATCTCTCATATCATCCTGTAACCATAGTTTCAAAGGTTGTTCCCATAAACAATACCTAATTTTTAAAGAAAGCCCAGATAAAAATCCATCGCTTGATAGTCTTTCTTGTAAATTCTGAAGATCCATTTTTACGAATTCATCGATTTCCTCATTTTTATCTGCCTCATCGGCGTTGGTGGTGTCATTCTCTATGAGAACTGAGTGCAGCTTCAACTTCCCATCAAGTAACTCAGTCCAATGCTTGAGCTTCACTTCGTAGTCGTCAATTTTCAGCAATTCATACAAAATGATATTTTGTTCACTAGTCAAATACGACTGGATCTGTCTATCCTTGAACAACTCCTCTGTTGTCCTAAGGAGTGCTCTGTAGTCCGTCGTAAAGTAATTTGATATGATATTTTGTTGTGACATTCTGTGATCTACACAATATGCTCGAAATAATAATGGATTACTGCTTTCACTGTTCTAAATAATGAATTTAATGAAAGTGATAATTTCAATTTTACTTATTATATTGGGGTAAAAAAAAAAATTGTTCCTATGAAAATTCCAACTTTATTATCGAAATATAGTATACCTTGAGAAATAACGTAAAAAAAAGCCGTTTTCTTGAGGAAAAAACAGTTGGGTAGTATTTCAGTACTTGATTAAAACACTTCTGGCTATAAAATCAATCAGAAAGTGTGTATTTTCTTTGGGTTTTTGATGATTTTAGTTGTTAAATTTGCAAATATACAAAGGGCTTTAGGAAGAAAAAACAAACTAGAAAATTTTTCAGCACGGAAATTCAGCTTCGGAGAAAAAAAAAATAGCGGAGCGTTGTTGTTACCTATTTGGGTAAAAGTTGTTTTCAGTCAGGGTAACATATTATCTAATAGCCAAGGTTGCAAGCAGCAATAATGCACTGGTGGGCTGGTACTGGTCATTGATTGGGCCTTGATGACTGTATCGGGCCTTGATGGTTGTATCTGCAATGCTGAATGTATCCAAAATGCCGAATATACCTTGTTTTCTTCACATGTCCCAATCAGTGCTTTGTATAGTGGGTAAAAACTCCAAGTAGCATTGATTTAAACCCCTTAACAATCTTCACACCTAAACCGATGATATAAACAAAAAAAAACGTGTACGATTATTCAAATTATATTAGGATATATACAAAGTCCAGAAATAACTTTTCAATAACAGGAGGAAAGTCCAGCCACATCTAGAAGAGTTTTTATCAAAATAAAACTTTCTGTTGTTTGGATAAGATCAAGCTTTAGCTCTCATTTATACGGCAAACTTCTTAGTCCATTCCTTAGCAGTAGCATCGTATTGTTCTCTATTAGTCTTATATATGTTGGCAATTGCAGGAACCAAAGGATCATCAGGATTGGCATCTGTCAACAAAGAACAAACAGATAATAATACTTTAGCAATAGTCAAGGCTGGAGACCATTGTCCCTTCAAGATATCCAAACAAATGGCACCGTTGTCACTGATATTCGGATGGTAAATCTTTGTTTCAAAAGTTACTTTAGGTGGCTTGAATGGATAATCTGGAGGGAAAGTTATGGATAAGAAAAAAACACCTCCGGCAAATGGTGAGTCTGGTGGTCCCATTATGGAAGCTTGCCAATGGTATAGATCATCTCCAACTGGTCCCGCAGAACAGTATGTTGGTGGATCGTTTTCTAAGTCTTTTAATTCTTTTGTAAGTCTTTTTAGAGACATTGATTCTGTATGTTTAAATAAGTGGTTTCTTAGGTGTTTATATGTGTTTATCTCCTACTCACTAACTGTATATAACGAGAAACGAAAAAAATTTGCCACTTGTATGATTGGATCTGTGGTATAACGCCTTTCCCGAAACGGGGTTGTTTTTTGGGCGTGAGGAAAAATTTTCTCCTGTTAAAATGTGGTAATATATAGGCATATATGTCCTTAATAGGAAATACATACGGAAGAGTATATATTCGGGTAATTGTAAGATGTGTTTAATCAATACGTCAAGAGCCTTTACAAACCAAACAACCTGATTGTATCTTCTTTGATCTTTTCTATTGACAGTTCTAGGTATTCTCCATTGGATATCTCATTTACCGGAACCAAGTAACCATCAATACAAACATTTTTTTCGTATTCAACGTCTTTTCTTGCAGTGTTGGGATAAATCCGCATTATCAAATCAGTAGAAATATCTATCTCCTTGTATTCAGTCAAGGGATCATTCTGGTACATTTCAATTAGTTCATTTGGATCAGGTCCGTATCCAGCTTTTATTTTATTGAACAACTCTACTTTTTTGCCAGGTTCTTCTTTTATTGACAACAAGTATCTGTGATTGAAGTCGGATTTAGGAGATATATCATAGCCTCTTTCAAGTCTTCCTTGATTGAAGATCCCAAAGTACGAACTTTCCTGTTTGTTGAAAATGACATCTTCTTGATCGTTCTTATTTATGATTTCTATGTAATTATTGTAATGATACTTATCCCCTGCCAAATCATTGGCAGCTTTTAAAAAACGTTCGTTTCCTAAATGCGCATATTCAGGAACAGTTGCAACTTTTAATAATGTTGCATGGAACCCAGTGGTCACTAGCAAAAAGCACTTGGCTAGCTGTTTAAAACCTGGTTTTGTTGAGTTTATTGAATAAATGGGGATGCTTTGCTTTTTCAGCTCACTTCCTTTAGCAAACTGGAAAAATTGCTTAATCAAAATATCATTGAAACCTAGATAATCCTTGCTGTTGACGTCTGTGTTCTTATCAATTTTGAAAATATCCCAAAATAAGGCATTTGCTGTACCAAATGGAACATGCAAAATATCCAAAAAAATGTCATTTTTTGTAATGCCTTCAATAAGTTCTTTAATTGAAGTATCACCAGATAAAATTACAACCAAGACTTTTTTACCAGAAAGCTTCGATATCTCGTTCTTGGCTATATTTAAGATATCACCGGAATCTTCAGTCTTTAAAATGGTTGAATTAGCATTGGATTTTGACAAAAATTCATGGTACAAGTTAGCATACTCTTCTTTTAATGAAGAATGTTCTTCTGTTTGCTTACCTGCTTTTGTAGAATTAATTATAAGAATTTTATCGTAGTCAGCATATTGATTTGTAACATTTGGTGTCAATGAAGAAGATCTCCATTTAATAGAGGCTCCTTCTAGATAAAACTCACAGCCATCAAGACAAACAACACTGCTCATAGCTTTATGCTCTGGTGTATCTGATATCCAATATATAACGATTGTACGGTGGTAGTTTCTTTATCTGCTATGAAGGCTGTTGCTAAAGATCAACCAAAAAAAAAATAGTGACGGCTTTAAGCATATAAGAAGGAAAAAAGAGGCCAAAAAAAAGGCCCATTAAAGCAGTCAGTCATATAACCGTAATCAATGTTCTTATAATTGTGGTGTTAATACTGTACGTCAGCAAGGGCCGATAACTCTGGAGGTCCGAAATGCTGAATTAGGTAATAATGTCAGGATTACATTTTAAAAAATGGGTAGAATATTCTGAAGAAGCATTATAGATATTTCTTGAATTAGTTTTGTTGTGGATTTTAAGTTTACATTTTAAGTTATGAGAACATAGTAAGGTTGACAACAAATGAACCTTTTTTTACAGCATTTAAGTTGAAAACATTGGTTTAACTGTATTCATTAAATGGTAGCATTATTTCCTAAATTACTCTGCACAGCTTAAAATCATTATATTTATATTGAAAAATACCACTTAAGGCACTTGTTAGGGCTTTGTATATATGCTTTTCTCTGTTACCACGCGTGTTTTAGCACGAATGTTCTCTTATATCCGATATCGGATATAAGAGTTTAGCAATGTGTGTTTATGCTGTACTAACACAAATGTATGTGCACAAAGATTGTGTGTAATTACATGAACGAATAGACCTAACACAGCAGAATAAAGTGTTTGACAAGCTAGCAAACATATCTCATTCTGAACATACCTTACAGCCAGTATCTTGGTACCTCATCAAATCCACGCACGTGAAATCTACATACATGTTAAGCACGTGATTAAATTGCTTTTTTTTTGGAGCATAATAACGATTCACTTCCCAATTGGGGAATTCAAACATATCCATACTTTTTTCAAAGTATACTTTTTTTTCAGCATTTTTTTTTTAAAACTCTACAACTGCTATATTCTAAATGGTTTGTATTACATATCAACTTCTTTAGTCTTTAATGAGGGAAACAATAATAACCAATAAATAAACTGTCAACATAAGATACTAAGATGTCTCTTAATCTAGGATCTTTGAAAGAAAAAATTGAAAGCAAAATCAAAGTCAGCAACAATAAAAAGGCTAAGAATGATAAAATCAAATTAAGCAAAAAGTTATCTGAAAAAGATCAACTTCTTAAAAAAGAAGCCTTGGAATTAGGAGCTACTGAGGAAGATATCAACTTAGTTTTAAACCAAACTGATGGTGAAATGAGTGAACAAGAATTCAACGACAATGGTGATGAAAACGAAGAAGACCTAAAGGGTGGTTTGCAAGATATCATGAAACAAATGGGATTTAATGCTAAAGACGTTCCAAATCTAGTCATTGATGATGAAGATGAGCACATCGAAGAGGAAGATGAATCTGCAGAAGAAGATGTTCAAGAAGAAACAAAGGAATCTGAAGAAGAGCCTATCCAAGAAGAAGATGAATCTGAAGACTCTTCTGAAGAAGAAAACCTTAGTTCAGCCAAAAAAGAAAAAACAGAAACTCAACAAGAAGTAAATAACAAAGACGGATTTATTTCAGAAACCAATCTTGTTGTGTCTGATAGACTATTAATCCCAACCAACACATTATGGCATCAAGTCCCATTGGATCCAGAGACCCAATATCAACAAGAACAATTATCCAAGGATCAAATTTCTAAATTATACGAAAGAGGTAAAATGGCTTTGGAACAAGATAATGAAATTTTCTATGAAGAATTTACCAAAAACAACTCACAAAAGAAGTTCATGTCTGATATCTTACAAGACGGTACCTTGAACGATAAAATCAGTGCTTTGACATTATTGATTCAAGAATCTCCAATACACAATTTAAAATCATTAGAAACATTACTAGGTTACTGTAACAAGAAGTCTAGAAATTCTATATTGGCTACATTAGCTGCCTTGAAGGATATGTTCCTAAATGGTGGGCTGATTCCAGATAGAAAATTAAAATACTTTAAAAATCAAAACTTATCCATGATGCTTAATAAAAAGACTTTGGCTATCTGGTACTTTGAAGATTTTATGAAAAACTACTACTTCAAAGTATTGGAAGTCTTGGAAAAGTTGTCTCATGATCCAATTATTCATATCAGAATGAACGTTTTGACTCATGTTGTCGATTTGCTAGCTGCAAAGTCTGAACAAGAATATAATCTTTTGAGATTAGCTGTTAATAAATTAGGTGATATCGATAACAAGGTTTCTTCTAAAGCATCTTACCAATTATTGAAATTAGAAAATCAACACCCAAATATGAAATCTATTATTATTGATGCTATTGTTGATATTTGTTTAAAACAAAACGAAGGATACCACACCATTTATTACTCAGTTCAAACTTTAAATCAAACAATTTTGAAAAATTCTGAGTACAGTATTGCTAATAATCTATTGAAGGTATACTTTACGTTATTTGAAAAGTTTTTAGTTGAATCTGAAATATCCAAAACCAAGGAAACTGAAGACAAAGAATTTACTACTAAAAAGTCCTATGAAAAGAGTAAAAGAAAGAAAAATGCAAAGAAGGGTAAAAAAGGTGGTGTTTCTGTCAAACAAGAAGTCAAGACTGAACAAGATATCATTGAAGAAAAGAATTCCAAATTGTTCAGTGCCATTTTAACTGGTATGAACAGAGCTTTCCCATTCTCCAATCTACCAGCTGAAGTTTACGATCAAAGATTGGACACTTTATTTAAGATTACCCATTCTTCCAATTTCAATACTTCTATTCAAGCATTGACCTTGATTTTCCAAGTTATTTCTAAAAATAAAGGTAAAGTCAACGATGATAGATACTATAGAACATTATACGAGTCTTTGTTAGATGAAAGATTAGCTAATTCCTCCAAGCAAGGTATTTACTTGAATTTATTATACAAGTCTTTGACCAACGATAGAGACATTCCAAGAGTGCAATCCTTTGTCAAGAGAATCTTGCAAATTGTTTCTCATTGGTTGAATATTGGTTCTGTTGCCGGTATGATTTACTTATTAATGAAGTTACAAGATACTATTCCGGAAATAAAGAATTTGTTGATCAATACTCCAGTTGATTACAAAAACCAAGATGAAGAAAGCGAAGATGGAATTAAACAAGAATTCAAACCATATGACGCTAGAAAGAGAGATCCAAAATTCTCTAATGCTGAATTTTCTTCTTTATGGGAGCTAATTAACTTTGAAAACCATTTCCATCCAACAATCAAAACATACGCCAATGCATTTGCCAAAACAGCTCCAACCAAAGATGAAGATGCTGAAGACGATGACGAACAAGAAGGTAACCCAGCTGATGCTTTAGGTAAGCCGGATTTAGGTCTTTACACATTGGCTCATTTCTTAGATAGATTTGTTTACAGAAATTTCAAACACAAGTCTACCACTAGAGGTTCCTCTATTATGCAACCTTTGGGAGGTGCCCATACAGGTTCTTTATTGGTTAAAGCTTCTGATAGAGTATGGAATGAACTACCAGCTAATACCGAAAATTGGTTGACCAAGAGAGCGGAAAATATAAAACCAGATGAAAAGTTCTTCTTTGAATACTTCACCAGTAAGCAATCAAGTATCAAGAAGATGGAAAAGAAGTCCGAGGATATGGATGACGATGCTGATGAATTGGACGAAGATGAAGTTTGGTCCGCTTTGGTTAAATCTAGACCTGATGTTGAAGATGAAGATGAAAATTCAGAAGATGATATTTTCGACGAAGAAGATTTCTCTATGTCTGAAGACGACGACGATGAAGAAGTCTCAGGTGATGAAGTTGCTGCTGAAGAAGATCCATTATTAGATGCTGCTGCCATAGCTGAATTAGAAGGTATTGACTCTGATGATAGTGAAGTTGAAATTGATATGGATTCTGAACAAGGCGATGAAGAATCTGAAGATGACGGTATGGATATTAAAGCCTTGTTATCTGGTGAAGATTCTTCCGATTCCGATGCTGAATTCCAATCTGCCCAAGAATCTGAAGATGAAGAAGAAGAAACTATCGTCTCCAAGAAGAGAAAGCATGACGAAGTTGATGAAGAACTTACAGAAGCTGAAAAGGAAAAAGCTGAAAAGAAGAAAAAGAGAAAGGCTCTTAAACAATTGCCTACCTTTGCTTCTGCGGATGACTATGCTCAATATTTAGATGACAGTGAAAGTGAATAATAATTTGTATATATAATTTAACGATTTCTCCTATTTTGCTAATATTTCATAGTTTTTTTTAAAGATATGACCATCGCCATTGAAAACATAATCGTCTAATGAATAAGTGGAAACATCAGAGAAAATTAAGTAATAGTATTTTAGTGTTCTTGTGAACCAATAGTATGGCAAAATATCTAATTCTTTATCAGTGTATAAATCCTCAATGGCTGAAATCTCTACGTGTTTATTGTGAACATGTTTTACGTGTCTTATCATTTTGTCAAAACTATCACTAGCTATGTTTCTGTACTTTGAATCACCAGTGATTCTATAAGCGTAAAACAAAGACTCAATAAACTCAGGTCTCATTAAATATTGTGTGTCCATGTTGTTGATATGCAATGGATAAACCTCATTCAGCCATGCTTGTTTTTCAGAAATAAATTGTTTGTTTTGCAATGCTGCCTTTGATGTAGTCATTCTATACATTTTCTTGTACGGAACTAAGTTTTTTGATTCTTCCTGTTTTCTGTAAATTTGCGACAACATATCAGATTTCTCATCAACAAACTTTTCATCTTCATTGACCTCTTCAAATGTGTCTCTTTTGAATATATCTTTATGAATCGTAATTTTCTCTGAATTTGTGAAAAACCCTTTTTCTTCGACATTAACGTAATTGTCTTTGAATGCAGACCCATCTCTTAAGCTATTCAATTTTTCTTCTGAATCAAATGTATAACAATTATCCAATTGTAAACACTTGTCAAAAGTAACACTTTCAGGAATTGTATCAAGACCAACTAATTCAGGCAATATAGTGCACCCATTTATCAATTGTTCACCTACTTCCTTATAAGTAGCATTTTTTAACAAATTCGAAGCATACAAAAACATACCCCCTAATTGGCAATGCTGAGATTTAAAGGTCAAAGATTGTTTGATTAAGATTTCTTGTACATGTTTTTCTGTATGCAAACCGCCTTTATTGATAAATATAGGAGTAAAAAGCACATATTCAAGATCACTAAATTTCTCTTTCATAGTAGTAGGCAATAATGGTTTGTATAACATAAATTTATTAATCAACTCAAATGCTTTTTCAAAATATTCCTTCAATAAAATAAAATCAGCATGAGCATTAATCAAGTGATAACTTTTTAAAAAGCTGAATAAGTAATTAACATTACCATCGTGGTTTATCAAGTCAATAAACTCATCTTTTAAGTTGTTGATATCATAATCAAAGTTATATTCATCATTGACTGAAATAATTGTATTTCTTTGTAAACAATTTAAATAATTTCCATTGAATATACTCTTCATAAATCCCTCAGAATTTGGTACTAATTTATGATCCTGTGAACGTCTTATTATTTGACAACCACTAGGATCAACAACTGTTGGAAACAGGTAATCAAGGTTGAAAACACCAACAGCAGATTCATACATTTTATTAAAGACATTCATACCAGTGGAAATATAAACATTTTCCCTTGTTATTGAAGACAATTTGATAAATTCTAGCAAGTTACCGGAAATATCAAAGATGGAAGTCTTTCTAAAGGGGAATCTATTTTGTATCAAAGATTTGGAAGGTAATTCAGAAGTAGGTAGTCCGTTTATAGGTGTATCGTATGCCTTCAGTGCAATCTTAGCTGCACTTTTGGCTAAATTCAACCAAATCTCGTCTTTTTCATTTGATAATTCATAGCCAGAAATCAATGATGATACAATGGTTATAAAATTTTCGTTTGTATTCAGTAAATTCTTTGCTGTTTCCAAATTTTTGTGATCAGCTAAATTGCTCATCAAAAGTTCAAGTTCCTCTTCCATATTTAATAAGTAGAACATATCCAATGATCCTAGTAGTGATCTTCCAAATCCATTTCCGTTGTTGTTTTTTGTTTTGGATATAGGTTTTACCTCATCAATTATTTCCGAATTTAAAATTTTTGAGTATAAATTAAAAGTTTCTACAAATATGTCTTTGACTTCATTTTGCTTTTTGTTAATAGCAAACCCGTTGTCAAGAAACTTCTTTGCTTGAATATTGGGGTAGTCCTGCTCAATATAGTTGTAGGTGTTTTTCCAGGTAAAATGATCGACCAAGAGGTTTTTTAGTCTTCTACTTAGATCTTTGAAGGAAGCAATTTTTTTCGAAGGAGTTATGCTCAAGCTATTGAAGGCATCGTTGATATTCAAATCGTTTTGTAAAATTGGGAAAAACCTGTTCTTTTCCAGTAGAACTTCATAGTTGAGTAGATCTGGAGTATGAAAATCTGACTTCTCCTCTACCACATCGACAGATGAACTCTTGGTCAAATCATCTTCGCCTTTGAGTCTGTCATTAGTATCAATTTTGCTTGAAGTTTGATGTTTATCGCTCAGTCCAGATTCAGTGTCCACAAACGGTATCTCAACAGATAAATCATTAGTAATATGAGGAAGTAGCTCGTTCTCAGCAAATGTATTAAGCATATCTAACTCATTTTTGAACAAATAATAAAATAGTAATCCACAAGTAAAAATCAAAGGGATATCTGTTTTGATTCTTCTAAAAAGGGTAGAAATAATTGAAAAAATATTCACTTTCATTATGAATCAATTCAAACCGTTTGAATATGCACAGTAAATCGGTATATATGATGTTCTTTTGGTGTACTATAACTATATTATATTGAATTTTCTTATGTAGAAAAGCAGATGGAAGATTCTATAAACAGAGGGTTCGAACTTTGAAAAAACCCCGGAAAACAAAAATCCGCTACACAAATATTAGATTGGCCAATGCTCGTAGAATACTACTGTCAACATGGATAATCATGTGGTCATCTCCAGGGGATATCTACGTGACGACTAAAGCTTAATGGTGCTTTTGATATATTTGAGACTTTATGACAAACTTTGTTAATGCGAAGAGCACCATTTTGGTCGAGATTTTAATGTATTTGTAAGGTAGCGTACGTTGTTTATTTCATCTTAGCTTATGCCAATCGACTATATATTTATAAATGGATGACTATGAGTATAGTGGCTTGTTTTGAAAAGAAAAAAAACTATCTAAAACTTGGCAATATTGTTTACCTAAAGATTAAATAAAAAATAGTGGTTTAAGAAACATTATCTTAAATACTTATAAAAATCAAAGTCAAAAGTAAACAAGAAATGACAGCTATTGAAAAAGTGATAGAAGTTACCAATACTGGTGTTGTCAATTACAAAAGTTGATGAGAAACCACATACATAATTGCAAATTGATTACATATAGGATTAGTATAGGACAGCTATTAAATACATAAATAAAAAAGAAAGTATAGGTAATATTATGCACCTTCAACAACTCATTTATCTTCTTTTCTTTCAATATACTCAGTAATCACATCTGCACATCCTTTTGGATTTTCTGAATTAACCCAATGGGTTCCTTCAACGGTGTGTAATTCAAAGTTTGGGAAAAACTTTCCTATTTCAGAGCAATACTCATCAGACATATAATCAGAAGTGCTTCCTTTGATGAACAGAGAAGGAATGTTGGCCTTGAACACCCATGAATTGTATTCCCAGTTCGAAATGTTTCCTTTGATCAAGGAATCACGTAAAATCCCCAATGGAATTTTTGATTTGTATCTATACTTGCCGGTTTCTGGATCCTTGTATTTAGCCAATGTGGTCAACAAAAATTGTTGAACGGCATATCTTTTTTCTATAGGTTTCAATACTTCCAGACATTGCTTTTGAGTGTTGATATTTGGATCATTAACAATTTTCAGTAAGTAAGTAGCATATTTTGGAAAAGAAGCCAGAGGAAAGGTAGCAACTGGAACATTATCTATTGAGCAAAGCAAAGAATACAAAGATGGTTTTCTCAATACCGAAGCCATAGCCACCTTTGCACCCATTGAATGACCCACAATGATGGGTTTTCTAGTTTCAAAGTTCATTTTCTTAACCCACCTCTCAACATCTGCAGCCATAGAACAATAATCGTGTCTGGATATATGCTGAGAAGCCCCATGGTTTCTCAAATCTAATAGGTAAATGTCTCTTTTCAAGGATTCTGACAAGTACTTGACCATTGATCTGTTCGATGTTCTTGATCCAAACAAACCATGCAAAACTATCATTGGTGGATCTTCGGTGTTTGCTTTGTTGTTGTACAAAACAGCTTCATAAGCTAAATCAACAGTAGGAAGCTCATCAGATACTAAATCTTTGTTTAAAACTTCTGTAGATCCATACATGCCGGTTTGATAGCTCGATTTATAATTATTGTTATGGTTTACAAACAATGGTCCTGTTCCCACCTCCAATTCTTTGTCATTGCATGCTATATCAGCTTCATTGGCGTCGTTTTTCAAAAATGGAGATGATGTCGAAAACAACGTTTTTGAAGTAATGAATTTATATAAACTAGGCTGGTTGGACGTGTGTAATAAAGATCTAGGTCTCAGAGATCTGGTAACAACATTCATAGTACGTTTCCTTCCAATATAATATCGTATTCTAGGTCCTATTAAAGCTCTCTTGTTCAAGACGTCTTACAAACAGATTTTAAATTTATATAAAGTCGTTGCTTTTTTTTTTCATTCCCCTAGAGATAATCTCGTCTCCCTTCACGTATAAATTCACCGCTTAATTTTTTGACAAATTTTGAAAGTGACCAAATCTGTTATCTACTCAAGCACGTTGATAGGCTGGTTTATAGTGGCTTGAGAGTGATAAGGCTTTAATTCTTGGTGTGACGTGCTACTATATCCAAAGATTTGAATGTATCATCGGAGTTTATCTTATCTATGCCAAATATGTCAAATATAGATAATTTCTTAGCTGGATCGTTCTTGCTCACTTCTTTGTTTTCTTGAGCTTCAATGTTGATTTTTCTCGGTTCTCTTACTCTATGAAACCTATCTATTATTTTTTTAATCAATTTGAACCTTTGTGTTTTCTTCTTTGGAGTTTTAGTGGCATGAACTGCTTCGTTAAGCCCCAGTAACCATTGCGTGTATGACTGTTCATCGTTTACCTTTAGATTCAAAAGGGTTGTATAGTTGAAGTCTTCACTGAAACTATAGTTTTTGTTGATATTTGTTGAAAATTTGTGAGTTTGTATTGGTTTTGTTACGTTTTTGGTATGAGACATCAAAGTTATCAGATTTTCGAACTCATCAACACAAAGCTTTGTTACAGTGTATTTCCCCCATAAATTGTTCTCGATTCTATGCAAGGCAGTTATAGATCTATCGGCTGGTAATATGTTGTCAAGTCTTTCAAAATAATTATCAATCTGAGATTTAATTAAATTTGAAAATAACTCAAATTTGTTGGTAGTAAGAGATGTTTGTAACAATATGTTGAATACTGCATGCACTTTTACAATAAATTCATGGTTTCTTAAAATTTCAGCAACCTCTAAAAACTTGAACAACAACAAACATTGTTTGTTCATCAAAAGCTCATTTTCTTTGGCATCTTCATTAGTATTGTACTGTGTACAGTATGTGTTGGATATATTTTGAAAAGTTACTATGTTATCAAACATATTCAACATCTCGAGATACAAGCCAATTGTTGTAATCTGATTTATTTCAAGGTATTTATACTCGTTGGTAATTTCTCTTAACGCTAAGCTATTGATGTTTTCAATATTTTTGTTCTTAATTCCTAAATCTCGGTTTATTGGCAGCTCAATTGAAAACTTAATATTGTGTAACAATGAATCTGTTATTGGCTCCTCTAATCCATGAATGATATCCACACTTAGCTCATTACTAAAATGCTTACTAAAATTGTAATCGTGTTGTAACTGATGATATCTTTTTACTCTTTTTTCGTAGTTCTTTATTGATTGAAATTGAGAGCTATTAGATTTATAAAGAAATTTAAAAATTAAACAAGTTATTTCTTTAGTAATAAGTGCTCTTACATTATCAATATCAACAATATCTTCAATTTTATTATTGATAAAACTAATTAATCTGTTCATATTTTTTAATTTGCTACACAAGTTTATCATATCAATGATTTCATCTTTAAGAGTAAAATGCTCAAAACTTAGTTGACATGTTTCATCTTCATATTTGCTAATATCTTTAAACACATTTTTGACCACTTTTGCCATTTTCAATTTGTTTCTATCTTTGATGCCAAAGTCTTTGTAAAAGATAGAATCATTATTCCGTTGTGAAGTAACCACTTCATTCTTTTTTTTGACTATTACACCAGATCTTAATGACTTCGACAAAGAGTTCAAAATATATGTGCTAAGAGCCTCTGGCTGTTCATTATCATCAATGTTTTCGTTTATCTCCTCAATCAGAGAATTGATTGTCATTTCAGTAATTGAATGTTTATGCATATATTGATTTTTCTTATTAGACACTTCGTTTAAAAACTTCAATATGGAAGACTCACCTAAATCTGTTAATTCTATATTTTCGCTCATAAAGTCTATTTTTTTAATACTTGAGGTACTTTCATCAATCAAAGAATCATTCAACGAGTTGTTAAAATAATCATCAAAATCATGTCTTTGATCACATGGTGAATAATGGTGTGTTTGGTTAAGTTTCAGACCTGTTAGTTTCTTTTGAGGTTTGGTATTCTTAGAGGCAATGTGTAAAGAATCTATTACAGACAGGAACTTGGCGTTGTATTTAATAATCTCAAATTGAGAGTAATCCCCGATATTCTGCTTGCAAAACATTGTAGCTGCTTCAATAGATTAATATTGGTTAAATTATCATCTTCAAATTCGAATCTTGTGATACTTTTTAAAGAAATATTACAAACATTCTGCTTTATAAGCTTTCCTTTTCTCATATAAATACAGCTTAATTGTAATATTGTGAACAGTGCTTTCTAATCAAATCACAAAGTCTTATTTCAAGAATTGAATCATGCTTGTAATGATCACATGACCATGTACAAAATCGAATTTGCCAAATACAATTTGATTAAACTCTTGTTTTATTGAATAATTACCTAATTAGGAGGTATTATATCCGCATTTCAAGAATTGGAACCAGTGAATACTCATTGGCAATTGAAAGTATAAAAGACTAATGTTTTGTTGATGATTAAGTAGATAAAAGAAAAAGAAAATAACCCAGTAAAAAAACAAAAAAGTTCAACTGGTTTATTTAACTATATAAAGTATTATACTAATGAATCAGTTTAATCGAATAAACCGAAACCCATGTCATCATCGGATTCTTCAGCTTCAGAAGCTTCCTTTTCTTCAGCAGCAGCTTCGGTAGAAGAAGCAGCGGCAGCTGGAGCAGCGGATTGTAAAGCAGCTAACTTAGTTGGGTCGTTTAAGATTTCAACTAATTCTTCGATTTCTGGGTAGGTGTATTCAGCAGCAACGGCAACGGCTAATAAGTCCTTGTAAGCGTTGACAACTTGGTGACCAACAGCTGGAATGGTTGGGTAACCGGTAGCTAAGGAAACAGCAGTGATGGTGGAAATAGCAGCAGTGAAGTGAGCAACTAATTCATCATCAGTGATGTCTAAGATTTCGGAACCGAAGGTTTGACCGTCATCGTAAACTTGAACAATAGTTAAACCGAAAGTGAATGGAGAAATGTTTAACAAGTTTAATAAGGCAGCTTCGGAAGCACCGACCTTGTTACCGGCTTCAACAACCTTGACATCGGAAACAATTTCAATGGTACCTCTGGCAATCTTGGTTGGGACACCTAAGGCTTGGAAGAAAGAGGTTTTACCTGGTTCCATACCGGTGTTAACGGCTTGGACCCAAATGTCTTCTGGAGCAACGGCACCGGCCTTGGCTGGAGCAGCAACCTTGTTGTCTAAGATGACATCCTTAATTTCAGATAAGGATTCGTTGGTGAAAATGAAACCAACGTTACCTCTGACGAAAGGAACTAACTTTTCGAATTGAGGGTTTTCGGCAACGAAACCTCTGATGGCTCTTCTAACCATAGTGTTCTTACCCATTAAGACGACAGCCTTGTTTCTCAAAGACTTTCTGACTTGATGCATTTGTTGAGAAGAAACATTGTCAACACCGACGATGAAGACGGACTTGTATTCTTCTAATAATTCTTGTAATTTAGCGAAATATTCGACTTTCTTTTCTCTGACACCTCCCATTTCGGTTATATATACGATAGGTTGTTTAAAGGATTGTTTATAGTGGTTTTTACAATATATTTTTACCTATATAATCCAGAAGTAAGACGAAGTTAATATATACTATCAAAATGCTAAGAAAAGTCCATAAGTCAATAGTAACATTTGAAAAGACGAAACAAGTGTGAAAAAATTTTCCCATTCGCAGCTAAAGTTGTCATGAGCGAAACGACGGCGGCTAACATGAAAAAAAAAGGAAAAAAACAAAAAAAAACTGAATTTCCTAAAAAGTCGATATCGCCCAAAAGGGAAATTAGAATTAACAGAAAAAAAAAAAAAAAAGAAGGCAAATTTTTATTTTGTGGCCGGAGATAAAATAGGCGTGTCACGTGCTCTCTTGAATCCTACAACTTGATGCATTAGCAGCAAAGGACGTGCCATAAAGTAGGCAATTCCAACAGAGTACACACCTCTGATATATCAGGAATAGAAAAAGAATAGCTCCAAAAGAATGACCTAAAAGCGGGGTGAAAAAAGATGTCATTTCATCACCTCTCTCACTATAATGAAGCCAAAACCTTCAAACTCAAACAAACCATACACACTTTTTCATTACATCTGATATATTCACATCAACTCCCCATGTCTCGCTATTTAATGTCCTCTGTATCCGTCACCAATAATATGCGGGCTCTTTTTTTTTCATCCCTAAGAACTCAAATTTAAGTTAGAAGCCATTGCCTATCTTTTCAAACTTTCTTCAACTTCGTTCAAACTTTGTTCAAACTCCGTTCAACTTCGCTTATCCAAAACAGAGCGGTTAAGGAAATATGCTGACTCAGTCATGGCTCTCTTTTTTTTTTTTGGGACTTCTGTTGCCTTGGCGGTATTTTCCCACATGAACTTCTTCAACTGTGGACCTCGTGGAACGTTGCTTTTTTCTTGTCTCACTGTGGATTTGTTTTCGTAAAAAAATGGTACAAGTGAAAATTTAGTCATCCCGTATAAAAGTTGCTGCTTGAATCAGCAGCTTTTGGAATCGATTAATGTAGATTTTTCAGGTTGTACTGTATAATTCATAAGCAATGAAAATACGAATAAACCCGTACATTTAATTCTTGAAAAAAACATGCTTTTAAACTCTTTCAAATCAACAAGTTTGAAAGGAAACTTCAAAAGTATTCATCTTACCTCTTTATACCATGTTCTTTCAGGTAAAAACTTGTCAGAAGTTATGAGAGAAGAACTAGCTGAAAAGATCAGAACTATCAAATTGCAACATCCTGAATTTGATCCAAAGTTGAAAATCTTACAAATCGGCTCAAGATCTGATTCTTCCACCTATGTCAAAGCCAAATTATCCGCATCTACAAAGTCAGGTGTTTCTTGCGATGTTGAAAAGTTACCAGAAGATATAAATGAAACTGAACTTTTGTCCAGAATTGAAAAATTCAACGATGACGATTCCATCCATGGTATTTTGATTCAATTACCACTTCCTAAGCATCTAGACGAAACATTAATTACTAATGCTGTTTTAGCCAGAAAAGACGTTGATGGTTTCCATAGATACAACGTCGGTGAATTATCCAAAAGAGGTGGTGAACCTTACTTTATTCCATGTACTCCAAACGGTGTAATGAGATTATTGAAGGAAACCAACATCCCATTGAAGGGTAAAACTGCTGTTGTCATTGGTAGATCAGATATTGTTGGTACACCTGTTTCATCTTTATTGAAAAAGGCTGACTGTACAGTCACCATGGTTCATAGACACTCTGAAAACGTCCCAGAATTGATTAAACAAGCCGATATTGTTGTTGCTGCTTGTGGTGTTCCACAATTTGTCAAGGGTGAATGGATAAAGGAAGGTGCTATCGTTATTGATGTTGGTATTAACTATATTCCTGCTCCACATAAAAAATCTGGTAAAAAATTAGTTGGTGATGTTGACTTTGAATCTTGTAAAGACAAGGCTTCTTTCATAACTCCTGTTCCAGGTGGTGTTGGTCCAATGACTGTTGGTATGTTGACTTCCAATGTTTTCCAAGCTGCCTTAAAGGCTTTCAATGATGAAACCAAATTACCTGAGATTCATCCTGTCAAAATTGACACTAGCTTCCCTGTTCCTTCTGATATTGAAATCTCCAGAAGACACACTCCAAAACCAATTAGTGCCATCGCTAGTGAATTAAACTTACACAATTCTGAAGTTGAATATCACGGTCATCACTTAGCCAAGGTCAATCCTAAAATTTTGAATAGACTTGAAAAAAATAGAAACCCAGGTAAATACGTCTTGGTTGGTGGTGTTACACCAACTGCCTTTGGTGAAGGTAAATCCACCATTTGTATTTCCTTAGCTTCTTCTTTGTATGCTCACTTAAACAAGCCTACCATTGCTAATGTCAGACAACCTTCTTTAGGTCCATCATTTGGTGTTAAAGGTACTGCTTCCGGTGCTGGTAGATCTTTGGTTGTTCCGGTCGATACTTTCACTTTAGAATTGACTGATATTCACTCAATTTCCATTGCTAATAACTTATTGGCTGCTGCTATTGATACTAGAATGTTCCATGAAACCACTACTAAAAACGACAAGACTTTCTTCAAGAGATTGGTTCCAGCCAAAAATGGTGAAAGAAAATTCACCAAATCTCAATTAAAGAGATTAGAAAAGTTGGGTATTAAAAAAACCAATCCTGATGAATTATCAGATGCTGAAATTTCTCAATTTGCCAAGTTAAACATCAACCCAGATACTATCACTATTAAGAGAGTTGTTGATGTTAACGACAGAATGTTAAGAGAAATCACAATTGGTCAATCCAAGACTGAAAAGGGATTATCAAGAACCACTGGTTTTGATATTGCTGTAGCTTCTGAATTAATGGCCATTTTAGCCTTATCCACTGATTTGTCTGACATGAGAAAGAGAATTGGAAGAATGGTTATTGGTTTCAATAACGAAGGTGTTGCCATTACTGCCGAAGACATAGGTGTTGCCGGTGCTGTTACTTCTTTGTTGGTAGATGCCATCAAGCCAAATTTGATGCAAACTCTTGAAGGTACTCCTGTCATGGTTCACGCTGGTCCATTTGCTAATATTTCTATTGGTGCCTCTTCTATCATTGCTGATAGAATTGGTTTAAGATTAGTTGGTCCTCATAAGTCTGCTAAAGACCAAGATGACTCAGGTTATGTTGTTACTGAAGCTGGTTTTGATTTCACCATGGGTGGTGAAAGATTCATGAACATTAAATGTAGAAACTCCGGTCTATCTCCAGATTGTGTTGTTATTGTTTCTACTGTTAAGGCCATGAAGTCCCACGGTGGTGCTCCTGAATGTAAACCTGGTCAACAACTACCAATTGAATACCAAGAAGAAAATGTTGGATTTGTTGAAAGCGGTGTTTGTAACTTACAAAAACAAATTGCTAATGCTAAACAATTTGGTGTTCCAGTTGTTGTTGCTATCAACAAGTACGCTGGTGATACCGAAGCTGAACTTGAAGCCATTAAAAAGGCATCTTTGGAAGCAGGTGCTTTTGATGCTGTCACATCTGATCCATGGGCCAAGGGTGGTGCTGGTTCTGTTGAATTATCCAAAGCCGTTATTGAAGCTTGTAAACAACCTAAAGATTTCAAGCTATTATACGATGTTGACTTAACCGTTGAAGAAAAGTTAACTACTATTGTTCAAAAGATGTACGGAGGTGCTGAAATTGAACTTTCTGAATTAGCCAAACAAAAAATCGATATGTACAAGAAACAAGGATTCGGTAACTTGCCAATTTGCATAGCCAAAACTCAATATTCTTTGTCTCACGATCCATTATTAAAGGGTGTTCCAACTGGTTTCAAATTCCCAATAAGAGATGTTAGAGCTTCTATTGGTGCAGGATACTTATATGCTTTAGCTGGTGACATTCAAACCATTCCAGGTCTTCCAACTGCCCCAGGTTACTTAAAGGTTGATATCGATGAAGACGGTGTTGTTGACGGTTTGTTCTAAGCTTATTATATATCTTGAAATAAAAAAATAATCTTTATATAATTATTCCAGATGTCTTCATGAATGCTTAGAATCAAAGTTCCTTCCGGATTTAAACATTTTTGATTAAAGGTTAATCTACAACTCCGATCACGTGATACACTTCTTTCATTTCAATTTTGGTCAATGTGCATTTTAAGGCAGAAAAATAAGATATCGTCCATTAGACAAACTTTAAACCGCTTCATAGATCTACGTTCTAACGATTTCTCAACAATCCGAAACCACAGCTTTTTCATACACAATCATTAAAGCTTAACAAATATATATTATTATTATTTTTTTTCACACATATATGCTTCCTATCTCATGATACCACCTGTTAAACATCAAAGTTGTGACACAGAAGGATGTATATGTAATCATGCTTTAGCCCAAGTCGGAAATCCTGTCTGCAGCTTATTTCCTTGTATTAAGCTATGTGAATTCAATCCTTTAAGCAGTAACTTCATACCTACATATCACGATTCCATAAAAAAGCATAGGGAGTATGGGATATTAAAATAGTTACAGCTGGTCTGACTATATATAATCAATTTTATCTTATTTTTTTAATTATTCATATGATCATTAACAAGGTCATATTTGACTAAAAAAAGCAAAAAAAAGACAGTAACTGATTAATTATTTATTTATTTTTATTCAAAGATTTGTTTTCTTGTTTAATTAAGGCGAAGTTTTTATATATATAGAAATGATATTATTTATATGAAAAACTAATTTATTCCTTTAATAAAGCATCTTGCTTTTCAGCTTGTCTTTGAGCTCTTCTTTCTCTTAAAGCTCTGTTCTTGATTCTTCTAGCTTCGGCTTCTTCCTTCAAAGCGTTTTCTCTAGAAGCATCAGCCTTGGCTTGGATGATGTGTTCGACTAAAGCTCTCTTGTGCTTGAAAGCGTTACCCTTAGCAGCCTTGTATAAAGAGTGGTATAAGTGTCTGTCAATCTTACCGGAGTCTCTGTATTTGGCCAACAATCTTCTTAAGACTCTTAATCTTCTGATCCAAACAACTTGAGATGGTAATCTAGCTTCAGCTGTACCTTTTCTCTTACCGTAACCAGTGTGTCTACCGTTTTGCTTAGATTCCTTCATAGCTCTAGTTCTAGATCTGGAGTGAACGGTTTCAGCCTTCTTGACGATAACACTGTTCTTGATTAATTTTCTGATAGCTTGTCTGGAAGAGGCTTCCTTGATTTCGGAAACACTGGATGGGTCCATCCAGATTTTTCTCTTACCAACACCAGCGACAGCAGCAGCAAGTCTCTTTTGAGTTCTTAAAGTAGCCCTGTTTAAAAATGATAGTGTATTGGTATTAGTTTTTTATTTGATTTTAATAAAATAAATAAAAATAATTGCTAATTGTTAGTAAACTTGTTGTTTGATTGAGTTTATAATGCTGATGCTCCAATTACTTATTAAAAAGTAAAGGAAAAGGGCATCTTCCTAAATTACAAAACGTTCCAATGATTCCAAATTATTAACTTCTCTGTGGTAATTCCTCATCTAGTCTTAAATGATTTTTGTTTGAGCAATATTAAGTACAAAGTGATACTAGAAAAAATGACTTTAGCATGGTTTCATATGATAATCCCAATGACTTAGATTTGTTGCTTTTCCACAACTAAAAAAAGTTTAAGTCGATATTCGCCATTCAATGCTTTCAATCAAAGAAAACTGGTTTCATCTGTTTATCATATACATGATTCCAGTTGTAACAAGTTTACTCTTTAAAAAAAAAGCTATTATCTTTGCTATTATGTCACTTATTCCACATGTTTCAAAGCAATTATTTTAAAACAATTGCTCTTAATTATACTCATGTTACCATAAATTCACTTAAAGAAAAGAATGTTTCATTTGTCATTCCCAATAAAAATTCCATGTGGTAATATGTGTATTCACTTAATACTTTATCTTGGCTATGCACTTTTTCCTCAAAATATTTCCTTTTTGCTAATAAACTAGCTTTAACAAACAATATTTGCATTCAAATGATTCTCCCATAAACTAGTTTAACCTAGTTTCATTGATTCAAGTAGTATTAATGGTTTCGTTTTCCCTCAGAATTTTCAAGAATATGACTTGGTTACCACAGATTGGATGTTTTGGCTTCGGTAGTCTTGTTTTGATGTATAATTCATCTTACATACATTTTTCCCTATGTTATTTTGGTGGTTTATAGTTATTCTTTTGTATAATTCTTTAATTTTAAATGTTTTAAACTGCAATATTTAAAAATGTGAAAACTTCATATTGCTAAGAATCGTTAAACCAAAAAAAAAAAATAAAAAGAAGAAAAGTGAAAGCCAAAGAGAGAGAAAAAAACCATCAAAGAGGGAAAAATCAAGTGTACGAAAAAAGCCCAGTGCTAGAAAAATCACGTAATACTAGAGATAAAGAAATCTCTGCCTAAAAGTCCTCACTAGGCTGAATTACTAGTTAAATGTGAAAACCTAGTAATAATATTATTCAATGTTGAAACTTTGTAGTATAATATTCTCAACTGTAGATAAAGCCGTGCCTAACTGACTTTGAACTTGATTACTGCAAAACATTTGTAGGTGAAAATCAGTAAGTAATGTACAAGAAGCTTTAGAAAAACTCCTATCTACGCTGCTACAGCTGTGTGTTTTGCCAAATTCAGCAAAAAAAAAGTACCAAAACTTTCCTTAAAGGGAAATTTACTACTAGGTAAAATTATATGTTTTTTTTTTTAAATGTTGCTTTCTCGTGCGAGGTGTTCACTTTTTTTTCTGTAAAAACATTTTTACTTGTCTTTTTTTCTGTCTACACGTAAAAAATAGAGAAAAAAGCGAGGACAAATGAAACACGCTCATAAAAAAAAAACTTTAATTTCAAAAAAAAAATGTAACACTTTTTTTAATCTGATTTTGTGAAATTTCTTTTTTTTATTAATTTCCTGATACGGATATACAGATAAACAGCACAAAATAGTGAAAAAAAAGGAGAGAAAAAAAAAGCAATTACTTTGGTAATGTTCTATAGTTAAACTACATTTTTTTATCAAGATCTGAATATTAATAAAAGAATAATTATTATCTAATCACCGTACCGAAGAAGTATACATTTAATACTAGCATATAACATAAATGGCCAAATCATTAAGAGCTAAATCATCTCACAAAGCTAAGAGATTCAGAAGACATAATCTAGAATATCAATCAGTTGTTGATGAAAGAGCAGGAAGAATTGTTGACAAAGCTATTGAAAACTACATAAGTGAAAAGATCAAACTTGCGAGAGAAGAAGGTGATGAAACCACTCCTGAAGAAGAATTAAAGGAAACTTTCAGAGTCCAAGCTGAAGCTTTATACAAGAAAAAAGGTCCAAAGAGCACCAATGATGAAAACATGGAAGTTGAAGGTCAACAAGACGACGCCGAATCTAAAGAAACAAATAAGGTCAGTACTTCCGGATGGCGTAGTGCTAGACATTTGAATTATAGAAGAGCCAAAAAGGAAAAGTCCAAGAAGAAAAAGGGTTCTTTCATGAAGTTCTAAGTCTAATAATTTGATGTCACATTACAAGGGTAAAGCAAACTGATATTGTGCTACTAAGGAAGTTGTTTTTTTATATCAAAAATAAACATTGAATACTCACTTTTGTATTTTGATAAGCTTTTTTGCTTAAAAAAATGTCTTTTAGTTAATGCTTTTATTTCGTCTAAAAACACTATTAGTCATTGCTCTGTTATCCAATTTCACAATACGTTTATGTTACCCTTAGTTTATATAGGAGAATAATAATCTTTTTATTGATACTTTTGATACGCTACTAAATACCTCTGACATTATGGTTTTGTTTAATCATATCAATTCGATATTTACTTTTGATATCATTTGGCGTTTATCACGTGAATGTTCAGATAAAGCCGTTAATTGCAACTTCTTCATCTCTGTAAATGTATTGCGCGTAATTATACGTTTTCAGTGCGTTTTTTTTTTACGCTATAAACATTGCTACTAGAAACGTATTGGTTGTAAGACAAATATAACCAATATTAATTATATAATTGTAAGGCTTATCTTATTTGATTATAGTATATGAAATATTGCAGAAGTAAATATTAAAAAGACCTCAAAAAAAAAAGTGAAAAATCAAACAACTTCAAGGTGAAAACATAATGTTTCATAGTTCAGGTAAGGATTTTCTTTTTAAAAAGAAGTCATTAACTTCCTTGAATACAGAGCATGTAGAAGTAGATGAGTTCATTTCAAAGCAACCAAAGCTGAGAACTTTATCAAAATATTCAATAAACCAAAATACAGTTATGTTTGGGGATGACTCAGACTCATTTACAAAATCAGCTATTGAATTTAGCGATGAAAACGAAAACGACTCAGACTTTGAATACATTGAAGGATACAAATACGAGCATAAGAATTTGATGACGATAGATCCAAAGCCAATTCCTAATAAGAAGCCACACGCTATTGAAACACCTGCAATAGCTAT
>ERZ794949.137-NODE-137-length-29207-cov-21.917055_pt1 | contig 29207 bp, 37 predicted proteins | sample MGYA00511363_ERZ794949 | MGnify/ENA primary metagenome ERZ794949 (study PRJEB30137, sample SAMN04331402) | food metagenome | isolation source: T1 must sample point D1 replicate B | place: Australia: South Australia ...
TTATGTATAAAAAAATCACTAATAGGCTATTGATGCGAAGCAAAGCTCCATTCAAGCTAGACTTGGGGCTTGCCCATCATCATAACGCTTTATATCAATAGCCCTAGTGATTTGTTGTTACTATTTAATTAAGTTTACGATTAATTAATCAACTAATTGTAAAATAACCATTGATGCACCGTCACCACGACGAGGCATAGTCTTTAGAATACGAGTGTAACCACCGTTACGTTCTGCATACTTAGGAGCAATTTCATCAAATAGCTTTTGTAATGCAGTAGTAACAGTTACGTCATCACCATCTTCTTTAGCGTCAGCAACTACGTTTTGTAGGAATGCTGCAGCTTGACGACGAGCATGAAGATCTCCACGCTTACCAAGAGTAATCATCTTTTCAGCAGTTGAGCGTACTTCTTTAGCACGAGCTTCAGTGGTCTTAATTTCACCGTTTACTAACAAGTCAGTAGTTAGGTTACGTAGTAATGAACGACGGTGTGCACTAGTACGTTGTAATTTACGGTAACTCATAAATGGATATCCTCCTTTATACTAATCTTCTTTACGCAATGACAATCCAAGGGCTTCTAACTTATTCTTTACTTCAACAAGTGACTTACGTCCTAAGTTACGAACCTTCATCATGTCTGCTTCGCTTTTGTTGGTTAATTCTTGAACAGTGTTGATTCCTGCACGCTTCAAACAGTTGTATGAACGAACTGATAAGTCCAATTCTTCAATTGTCATTTCAAGCATCTTTTCTTTGTGTGTTTCTTCCTTTTCAACCATAACTTCAGTGTTCTTGGCTTCATCGGTAAGATCAACAAACATAGCAAGATGGTCGTTTAGAATCTTGGCTGCTAAACTAATTGCTTCACTAGGAGTGATGGAACCATCAGTCCAAACATCAAGAGTTAGCTTATCAAAGTCAGATCTTTGACCAACACGTGCGTTTTCAACTTGATAATTAACACGTTCGATTGGGGTATAAATGGAATCAACTGGTAAGACACCGATTGGCATTCCATCATTACGAGCCTTATTCTCATCAGCAGAAACATATCCGCGACCCTTGTTTGCAGTCATTCTCATGTGGAATGTAGAACCTTCAGCAACTGTAGCGATGTGTAAGTCTGGATTTAAGACAGTTACATCACCATCAGCCTGAATGTCTCCAGCAGTTACTTGAGCTGGACCTGTAACATTGATTTCCATTTCTTTGTCTTCGCCATCTTCGGCATCCAACTTCAATGAAATCTTCTTAACATTTAAAATAATTTGAGTTACGTCTTCTACAACACCAGGTACTGTAGAAAATTCATGTAAAACATCATCAATTTGAATGCTAGTTACGGCTGCACCAGGTAAAGATGAAAGTAAAATTCTACGCAACGAGTTTCCAAGAGTTGTTCCGTATCCACGTTCTAGTGGTTCAACAACAACTTCTCCATAATTATCAGTTTCATCAATCTTATGAATATTAGGTTTTTCAAATTCAATCATTCTTATCTTCTACCCCTTTCAAAACGCTCTGAGTTAAATATTAATTAGTCCATCATACAGAGATGAGAATAAATTAAACTCTACGACGCTTTGGAGGACGAGATCCATTATGTGGAACTGGAGTAACATCACGAATAGCAGCAACTTCTAAACCAGTTGATTGAAGTGCACGGATAGCTGATTCACGACCTGAACCAGGACCTTTAACAGCAACTTCAACAGTCTTCATACCATGTTCCATAGCTGTCTTAGCAGCGGCTTCTGAAGCCATTTGAGCAGCAAATGGAGTTGATTTACGACTTCCACGGAATCCTAAAGCACCAGCAGATGACCAAGCAATTGCATTACCTTGCATGTCGGTAATCATAACTAATGTGTTATTAAAAGTAGAGTGAATGTGAGCAACACCAGATTCGATGTTCTTCTTTACTCTACGCTTACGAGAACCTTTCTTTTGAACCATGATTTACTAACCTCCTTTATTTATTATTTTTTCTTACCAGCAATAGTTACTTTTTTACCCTTACGAGTACGGGCGTTGTTCTTTGTGTGTTGACCTCTAACAGGTAAACCACGACGGTGACGCATTCCACGGTAAGAACCAATTTCTTGAAGCTTCTTGATATTCATTCTTACTTCACGACGTAAGTCACCTTCAATTTTGTAATTGTCAACAACTTCACGGATTTTATCTTCTTGGTCTGGAGTTAGATCACGAACACGAACATCTTCTGAAACGCCAGCCTTTGAAAGGATTTCAGCAGCTCTGCTTTGACCGATTCCAAAGATGCTAGTTAGACCAATAACGATACGCTTATCACGTGGTAAATCAATTCCGGCGATACGAGCCATTCAAACACACCTCCTGTTTATATAAAATTACTTACCTTGTCTTTGTTTATGTTTTGGATTTGAGCAAATGACCATAACACGGCCTTTTCTCTTAATTACTTTACAATTTTCACACATTGGTTTTACTGATGGACGAACCTTCATTATATAACCCTCCTATACTTCAAGACAGTATCCTTACTTATAACGGTAAGTAATACGTCCCTTGCTTAAATCATATGGTGACATTTCAACTGTGACACGATCACCAGGTAAAATACGAATGTAATGCATTCTGATTTTACCGGAAACGTGAGCTAAAATTTCGTGACCATTTTCTAGTTCAACACGAAACATAGCATTTGGTAAGGTTTCGCTAACCTTACCTTCAATTTCAATAACATTATCTTTAGACAAAGAATTTTCCTCCTCGAAAAATACGATTACTACATAAAGGTAGCCAAATGCCAAGATATTATCGACAAAGACCGCCATGTAGCTAATCGCAAATACACATGGGTTAGTTTATCACACAAACATACTTCCAGCAACAAATGCTAGCCGCAGAAGCAATTACTAGAATTGCTTAAGTATTTTGTCAATGTCTTTAGTAACATCATCAATATCTTGACCACCATCAACAGTGAATAATAAATCACGTTCTTTGTAAAAATCAATTAATGGTGTATTCATCTTGATGTTTACATCTAAACGATTCTTAACTGTTTCAGGCTTGTCATCACTACGTTGATAAAATTCATGGCCACCACAAATATCACAAGTATCTTCAACTTTTGGCATTTTGTATAGCTTGTGGTAAGTGGCACCACAGTTCTTACAAATAAATCTACCAGAAAGTCGATCAACAAGAACTTTAGGGTCAACGTCAATATTTATAACAGCATCCAATGGACGATCAAGCTCTTTACAAATTTCTTGTAAAGCATTTGCTTGTTCGATAGTTCTAGGAAAACCGTCTAACATATATCCTTTTTTAGTATCATCTTGTGCAAGACGATCTTTAACAATTCCACATGTTACATCATCAGGAACCAAGTTCCCTTTGTCAATATATTGTTTTGCCTTTAATCCCATTTCAGTTTGGTCTTTTATAGCGGCACGAAAGATATCTCCAGTAGAGATATGTGGAATACCATAATTTTCAATAATGGATTCAGCTTGTGTACCTTTACCAGCTCCAGGAAGCCCCATTAAGATTAAGTTCATTGACATATTTAATTACCTCCATTCACACTTTTATAAATCATTTGGACGAGGTGATTGAATGAATCCAACATATTCTTGTTTCATCATTAAACCACGAATTTGTCTAATTGTTTCGATGGCAACACCAACAACAATTAGTAAACTAGTACCACCTAAACCGATGGATTCGTCTAAGCTCCAAACGTTTTGTGCAATTAAAGGAATTAAAGCAACAATTCCTAGGAATAGGGCTCCAACTACGCTAAGTCTCATTAAGACTTTTGATACGTAAGTTTGAGTTCCATTTCCTGGCCAAACACCTGGAATATAGCTTCCTTGTTTTTGCAAGTTTTCTGAAAGTTTTTCAGGGTTAACTTGAACAAAAGCGTAAAAGAATGTAAAGACAACAATTAATACAGTGTATAAGGTAGCACCTGAAAGAGTTTGCATATTAAATACGTTACTCAATACTTGGTACCAACCATCACCAGAATGTTTACCTGCAAAGAAAAGCAAGATTGCTTGTGGTGTTGAGATAAACGAACTGGCGAAGATAACAGGGATAACACCGGCAACGTTAACCTTTAAAGGTAGGTAACTATTGTCACCCGCGCCTGTTTCTCTTCTAGTATATTGAATTGGAATCCTACGTTCAGCTTGTTGGAACCAGGTAACAAAAGTAACAATTATTAGAATTACAACGAATAGCGCAGCTAAGAATAAGATAGAAGGCCATAATTGTGAAGAAGTATCTCCAACGATGTATTCCTTATATAATTGTTGAACTCCTGTAGGAATTCTTGCGATAATACCGGCGAAGATGATCATTGAAACACCTTGACCGATACCACGATCAGTAATCATGTCACCCATCCAAGTTGTTAACATTGAACCACCGGTTAAAATTAAACCGATACTCAAATAAGTAGCAGGACCAGGATTTTGAACAAGGTTCAAACTGCTTAAAGTGTTAAATCCGGCTGTAATTCCAATAGACTGCACGAAAGCAAGAAATACTGTAAGTATTCTGGTAACTTGGTTCAACTTACGTCTACCCACGTCACCTTGTTTGCTCCATTCAACAAAACGAGGAACGATGTCCATTTGTAATAGTTGAACGATGATTTGCGCAGTAATATATGGTGAAACACCCATAGCAAATAGTGAATAGTTAGTTAATCCACCACCACTAAAGGTGTTTAAAATGCTAACCAAGCCAGATGAAGCAACGCTTTGGAGTGCTTTAGCATTTATACCAGGAACTGTAATATAAGCACCTAATCTAAAAACAATCAATACTCCCAAAGTAAACATGATTTTATTTCTAATATCTTTTACCTTAAAAGCGTTTTTCAAGGCTGATAGCATTTAGATCACCTCGATCTTACCGCCAGCATTTTCGATGGCTGATTTAGCAGCATCAGAAAATTTGTTAGCCTTAACAGTTAGCTTCTTGTTAAGTTCACCGTTACCTAGAATCTTAATTCCATCCTTGGCACTCTTAACGATACCAGCTTCCATTAAAGTTTCTGGTGTAACTTCAACACCGTCGTCAAATTGATCTAAAGTAGATAAGTTAACGATAGCGTATTCCTTACGGTTAATGTTAGTGAAACCACGCTTAGGAATTCTACGGTAGAAAGGCATTTGGCCCCCTTCGAATCCAACACGTGTCTTACTACGAGCCTTTTGACCCTTTTGTCCACGACCAGAAGTCTTACCTTTACTTCCTAATCCACGACCTAGACGTTGTCTTGATGAACGTGAACCTTCGGCAGCTTTTAATTCATGTAATTTCATTTGAAGTGCACCTCCTTGTTATTTATTACTTAACTTGTTCAACTTTAACTAAGTGTGCGATATGGAACAATGCTCCACGAGTTGCTTCGTTGTCAGGTTTAACAACAGTACTGTTAATACGACCTAAACCTAGCGCCTTAACAATTTTACGTTGTTTGGGGAGACGGTGTTCTGCACTGTGAGTTAAAGTAATCTTTAATTGAGCCATCTTCTAACCCCTCCTTATTCTGCTAAATGTTGAGCAGAAACGCCACGTAAAGTAGCAACTTTTTCTGCACTCTTCAATGCTTTTAGTCCTTCAAAAGTAGCACGAATAGCATTGATTGGAGTATCTGAACCTAAACGCTTACTTGTAACATCGTCAATACCAGCTAATTCCATAACTGAACGAACGGCACCACCAGCGGCAACACCAGAACCTTCTTCAGCAGGTTTTAACATGATCTTACCACCACCATAAGTACCGATAATTTCATGAGGAATAGTAGTACCAACCTTAGGAACACTAATTAAGTTCTTACGACCATCTTCAACAGCCTTACGGATAGCATCTGGAACTTCTTGAGCTTTACCAGTACCAAATCCGACGTGACCATTTCTATCACCAACAACAACTAAAGCAGCAAAACGTAGACGACGTCCACCTTTAACAACCTTAGTAATACGGTTGATTGATACGACAGTATCTTCAAGTTCTAATTTATTTGGATCAATAAATTCAGCCATTGCGGTTATTCCTCCTTTTATTAAAATTCTAGTCCGTTTTCACGTGCAGCTTCAGCAAGAGCTTGTACACGTCCATGGTATAAGTAACCACCACGGTCGAAAACAACATTTTTAACATTTTTTTCAACGGCACGTTTGGCAACTAAAGCACCAACAGATGATGCTTGTTCAGTCTTGTTTGAACCGTTAACTTCTTTGTCTAGAGTTGAGGCACTAGCAAGCGTAACACCCGCTACGTCATCAATAACTTGAGCGTAGATGTTTTTGTTAGAACGGTAAACGTTCAAACGTGGGCACACAGCAGTACCAGAGATTTTGTTACGGACACGCAAGTGACGACGTTGACGTGTCTTGTTTTTATCTGGTTTATTAATCAAAATAGTCACCTCTTAAATATTAATTAAAATAGTTAAGCAATGAGATGTAACTCATTACTTACCTGTCTTACCTTCCTTACGACGAACAACTTCGTTTTCGTAACGAATACCTTTACCTTTGTAAGGTTCAGGTGAACGAACAGCACGAACACGAGCTGCAAAGTCACCAACGTGTTCCTTGTTGATACCGCTGATAGTAATAGTTAAACTATCTGGAGTTTCAACCTTAAGATCATCATTGATTTCCATTTCAACAGGGTTGGAGTAACCAACGTTTAATTCTAGGACAGAACCTTTAGCTTGAGCACGGTAACCAACACCGACTAGCTTAAGTGTCTTAGTAAAACCATTTGATACACCTTCAACCATGTTGTTTAAGTTAGCACGCATAGTACCGTGCATTGCACGGGTCTTGTTATCGTATCTAACTGCTGGTTCAAAAGTTACAACGTTATCATTAACGTTCATCTTGATAATTGGTGAGAATTCACGAGTTAGTGAACCCTTAGCACCTTTAACAGTTACGTTGTTACCTTCAGTTGATAATTCAACACCTTCAGGTAAAACAATCTTTCTGTAACCAATACGACTCATTTCATTACACCTCCAATTCAAGCAAAAAGTATTACCAAATGTAAGCTAATACTTCTCCACCAATTTTTTTAGCACGAGCTTCTTTATCAGTGATAACACCTTCAGAAGTTGAGATAATTGCAATACCTAAACCATTTAATACCTTAGGAATTGAATCAGATTTTACGTATGAACGTAGACCAGGTTTTGAAATACGCTTCAAACCAGTGATAACACGTTCATTGTTCTTACCATATTTTAGGAATACGCGGATAACGCCTTGTTTGTCGTCTTCAACGTATTCAACATCGCGAACAAAACCTTCACGTTTTAAGATTTCAGCAATGTTGTTTTTGATTTTTGAAGCTGGAACTTCAACTGAATCGTGACGAGCCATGTTGGCGTTACGAATTCTAGTTAATAAGTCAGCGATTGGATCTGTCATGGACATTAACGTAGACCTCCTATCTAATTATAGTTAATTTTACCAACTTGCCTTCTTCATACCAGGGATTTGGCCTTTGTGCGCAAGATCTCTGATGCATAGACGGCATAAATGAAACTTCTTGTAAACTGAATGAGGTCTACCACAGCGTTCGCAACGAGTGTAATTTCTTGTTGAGAATTTAGCAGGACGTTCACTTTTTACAACTAATGCTTTTCTAGCCATATTATTTATACCCTCCTATTATTTTGCAAATGGCATACCGAATTGAGTTAACAATTCTTTGGATTCTTCGTCAGTGTTAGCAGTTGTAACAATAACGATATCTAATCCACGTACACGGTTAACGTTATCGTAGTTAATTTCTGGGAAAATTAATTGTTCACGAACACCTAGAGTGTAGTTACCACGACCGTCGAATGAACGGTTGTTAACACCATGGAAATCACGAACACGTGGTAATGAAACGTTAACTAACTTGTCTAAGAAGTCATACATACGTTCACCACGTAGAGTAACTTTGGCACCAATTGACATACCTTCACGTAAACGGAAGCCGGCGATTGATTTCTTAGCCTTAGTTACTAGAGGTTTTTGACCAGAAATTAGAGTTAATTCTGAAACAGCTTCGTCTAAGTTCTTAGCGTTAGTAACAGCGTCACCAACACCCATGTTTAGAACGATCTTTTCAATTTTTGGAGCTTGCATAACTGAAGAGTAGTTAAACTTTTCAACTAATGCTTTTGTAATTTCATTTTTGTACTTTTCTTGTAAACGGTTTGACATGGAAAGGTATCCTCCTTTCAATTAAATTTTAATCGATTGATTTGTTTGATTTTTTAGAAATACGAACTTTCTTACCATTTTCAATTTTGAATCCAACCTTAGTTGGTTCGTTAGTTGATGGGTCAATTAACATAACGTTTGAAACATGAATAGGAGCTTCAACTTCATTAATGCCACCTTGTGGGTTAGCTTGTGAAGCTTTTTGATGTTTCTTAACAATGTTAATGCCTTCAACGATTACGCGATCTTTTGAAGCGATAGTCTTGGTAACAGTACCTTCTTTACCTTTATCCTTACCACTAATAACGCGAACTTTGTCACCGGTTTTAATAAACATTTCTTGGCACCTCCTTGGTTGACATTGATTAATTAAAGTACTTCAGGGGCTAGAGAAACGATCTTCATGAATTCGTTGTCACGTAGTTCACGTGCAACTGGTCCGAAAATACGAGTTCCCTTTGGACTTTTATCATCTTGAACAAGTACGGCAGCATTTTCATCGAAACGGATGTATGAACCATCTGCACGACGTGATACTGACTTAGTTCTTACGATTACAGCCTTAACAACGTCACCCTTTTTGACAACGCCACCTGGTGTTGCTTGTTTAACAGTAGCAACAATGATATCACCGATACCTGCATATCTTCTGCTTGATCCACCTAAAACTTTAATAGTTAAAAGTTCACGAGCACCTGAGTTATCAGCAACTTTCAAACGACTTTCTTGTTGAATCATTAGCTAATACCCTCCTTCCGGTATTTACTCAGAATACGATAAAATTCTTATGTTAGATAATAACAGCTTTTTCAACGATATTAACTAGACGGAAATTCTTAGTAGCTGATAGCTTACGTGTTTCCATAATTTCTACAACATCGCCCATTTTAGCTTCATTGTTTTCATCATGAGCCTTGTACTTCTTTGAGTACTTAACACGTTTTCCGTAAGTAGGATGTGTTTTGTAAGTTTCAACAACAACAGTGATGGTTTTGTCCATCTTGTCTGAAACAACACGGCCTCTGTAGACCTTACGCATATTACGTTCCATATTACATTGACCTCCTATCGTATTCTATTTGTTTAGTTCTTGTTGACGCAAAGCAGTTTTGATACGTGCAATGTTCTTGCGAACTTGCTTCAATCTTGCAGTGTTTTCCAATTGACCAGTAGCTAATTGAAAACGAAGGTTGAATAGTTCTTCTTTATAGCTTTGTTCTTTTTCATGCATTTGAGCAGTGGTTAGTTCATTAATTTCTTTAGCCTTCATTTGATTCGCCACCTACTTCCTCACGTTTAATAATCTTTGTTCGAACAGGAAGTTTAGCTGAAGCTAAACGTAAAGCTTCTAGAGCAACTTCTTCAGAAACTCCACCAACTTCGAATAGGACTTTTCCACGTTTAACTGGAGCAACCCATCCTGCTGGAGAACCTTTACCATTACCCATACGAACCCCTACACCTTTTTCAGTGTATGACTTGTGAGGGAAAATCTTAATCCAAACTTTCCCACCACGCTTCATATGTCTTGTCATAGCAATACGACAAGCTTCGATTTGACGGTTAGTGATCCAATGTGAATCGATTGATTGTAAACCAAATTCACCGAATGAAACAGTGTTTCCACCCTTTGAATGACCACGTAACTTACCACGGTGTTCACGACGGAACTTAACACGTTTTGGTACTAGCATGTTTATTTCCCTCCTTTATCGTTTTCTTGAGCATCGTTAACTGCTTGTGGTAAAACTTCACCACGGTAGATCCAAGTTTTTACACCAATTGATCCGTAAGTAGTGTGAGCTTCTTCCCAAGCGTAATCGATGTCTGCTCTTAGTGTATGCAATGGAACAGTTCCTTCAGCGTATGCTTCCACACGTGACATATCTGCACCATTTAGACGACCAGCAACTTGAGTTTTGATACCCTTAGCACCGGCACGACGAGAGCGTTGCATTGATTGACGCATTGCGCGACGGAATGCTACACGGCCTTCCAATTGACGAGCAATGTTTTCACCAACAAGTTTTGCATCTAAATCAGGTTTCTTGATTTCGATGATGTTGATGTGAACTCTCTTACCTGTTAAATTGTTTAATTCTTTACGAAGATTTTCGACTTCTGATCCGCCTTTACCGATAACCATACCTGGTTTAGCAGTGTGAATTGAAACGTTAACACGCTTTGCAGCACGTTCGATAACAACTCTTGATACGGAAGCGTCAGCGAGTCTCTTACTAATGTATTCACGGATTTTTAGGTCTTCGTTAAGATCGTTAGCAAAGTCAGCTTTTTCAGCGTACCATTTTGCGTCCCAATCGCGAATAACTCCGACACGTAATCCAGTAGGATTTACTTTTTGACCCACGGCTAATCCCTCCTATTTTTCTGATACTACAACTGTGATATGACTAGTACGTTTGTTGATTGGAGAAGCAGAACCTTTTGCTCTTGGACGGAAACGTTTTAAAGTTGGTCCTTCATTAACAAAAACTTCGCTTACTACCAAGTCTTCACGATCTAAATCAAAATTATTTTCTGCATTTGCTACAGCTGACATTAAAACTTTTGAAACAACTGGTGAAGCTCCTCTTGGAGTGAACTTCAAGATTGCAGCTGCTTCTGAAACGCTTTTACCTCTAATAAGATCAACTACAAGGCGGACCTTACGTGCGGCAATGCGAACAGTTCTAGCAGTAGCTTTTGCTGATGTAACTTGTTCAGCCATTTGTTATCCTCCTTGCTTAAACAGTTTTCTTATCGTCGTTTCCATGTCCATGGAAAGTACGAGTTGGTACGAATTCACCTAGTTTGTGACCTACCATATCTTCTTGAATATAAACTGGAACGTTCTTTCTTCCATCATAAACAGCGATAGTGTAGCCAATGAAACTAGGGAAGATTGTTGAACGACGTGACCATGTCTTGATTACGTCTTTCTTGTCTTGGTCTTTTTGAGCATCGATTTTCTTTAAAAGATGCTTATCGGCAAAAGGTCCCTTTTTTAAACTACGAGACATTATGAAACCTCCTCTTCAAAATCAGTATAGGGAAGTGTATACCCGAAGGTATAACTTAATTTATTACATCTTTGATCCCTTACGACGGCGAACAATGAACTTGTTGGAACGAGCCTTCTTACTACGAGTCTTCTTACCAACAGTCTTCTTGTGCCATGGTGATAATGGTGATGGGTAACCAACTGGAGCTTTACCTTCACCACCACCATGAGGGTGATCGTTAGGGTTCATTACAGAACCACGAACGTGTGGACGTTGGCCCTTGTAACGGTTACGACCAGCTTTACCAATGTTAACTAATGAGTGTTCTTCGTTACCAATGCTACCAACAGTTGCACGGTTAACTGAAAGAATCATACGAACTTCACCTGATGCTAGACGAACTAGTGCGTATTTTCCTTCCTTACCCAATAGTTGAGCTGAAGTACCAGCAGAACGAACTAATTGTCCACCCTTACCTGGTTTTAATTCGATATTGTGAATAACAGTACCTACAGGGATATCCTTCAATGCTAATGCATTACCTGGTTTGATATCAGCGTTTGGTCCTGATTGAACCTTGTCGCCAACTTTTAGACCCTTAGGTGCTAGAATGTATGACTTGATACCGTCAGTGTAAACAACTAACGCAATGTTAGCAGTACGGTTTGGATCGTATTCAATAGTCTTAACGATACCATCAACGTCGTCATGGTTACGCTTGAAATCAATAATACGGTATTGATTCTTGTTACCACCACCACGGTGACGAACAGTCATATGACCATAGTTGTTACGACCAGCAGTGTGTGACTTAGGAGCCAATAATGACTTTTCAGGTTTTGAAGTAGTCAAAACACTGTAGTCAATGCTAGTCATGTTACGACGACCATTACTGGTTGCCTTGTATTTTTTAATAGCCACGGTGTTTTCCTCCTAAATTGATATTTTATTTATTGCTAAATAAGTTAATTTCTTTTGAATCGTTTGATAAAGTAACGATCGCCTTACGACGCTTCTTAGTGTAACCTGAGAAACGACCTTGGCGCTTTAGCTTACCTTTAAGATTCATAATATTTACGTTTGCAACTTTAACATCAAAGATGTCTTGAATTGCGTTCTTCACTTGTGTTTTAGTTGCTCGTAAGTCAACATCAAAAGTGTATTTCTTTTCGTCCATCATAGCAGTTGATTGTTCTGTAATAACGGGACGTAGGATAATATCACGTGATTCCATTATGCGAGCACCTCCTCTACTTGAGAAAGAGCAGCCTTTGTGATGACAATCTTGTCACTGTTTACAACGCTCAATGTGTTTAAACCTTTAGCTGAAACAATTTCAACGTTCTTTAGGTTACGAGCTGATAATACAGCGTTCTTGTTGTCTTCTTCCAAGACTACTAATGTCTTAGTTGAAGCATTTAGCTTGTTTAGTGCTTCTGAGAAGTCTTTAGTCTTAGGAGCATCAAAGCTTAATGAGTCAACAACTACGAAGTTGTCGTTAGCAACCTTTTCTGATAGAACAGATTTGATAGCTAGACGGCTAACCTTCTTTGGTAAGTGGTAGCTGTATGAACGAGGAGTTGGTCCGAAGACAATTCCACCCCCACGCCATTGTGGTGAACGGATTGAACCTTGACGAGCACGTCCAGTACCCTTTTGACGCCATGGCTTCTTACCACCACCTCTAACAGCGCTTCTGTTCTTTACAGCGTGTGTACCTTGGCGCATTGATGCTCTTTGCATCAAAACAACGTCAAATACAACACTGTCGTTTTGTTCGATAGCAAAAATTTCATCGTTTAATTCAACATTTCCGTTCTTACTACCATCTTGTTTGTATAATGCTACGCTTGTCATTTATGGTTCCTCCTTTCTTATTTTTGTGATCCGCGAGCTGCAGATTTAACAGTTAGGAATGACTTGTTGGCACCAGGAACGTTACCCTTAATTAGGATTACGTTGTTGTCAACATCAGCCTTAACTACTTCAAGATTTTGAATAGTAACTTGTTTGTTACCCATTCTACCTGGTAATTTCATACCCTTAGTAACACGGTTGATAATTACACCAAGTGAACCAGGACGACGGTGGTATCTAGAACCGTGAGTTTCAGGACCTCTAGCTTGACCATCTTTATGAATGTTACCTTGGTAACCATGACCCTTTGTAATACCTGTTACATCTACGATGTCACCGGCTTCAAAAATGTCTGCCTTGATTTCGTCTGCTACATTGTAATCGCTAAGCTCAACATCTCTGATTTCTTTAATGAAGCGCTTAGGATTTGTATTTGCTTTTGCTACATGACCTTTTTCTGGTTTGTTACTTAAAACATCACGTTTGTCTTCGTAACCAAGTTGGATAGCGTTGTATCCATCAGTTTCAGTTGATTTAGTTTGTAGAACAACGTTTGGAGTTACATCTACAACAGTAACTGGTACTAATTCACCGTTTTCAGTGAAAACTTGAGTCATTCCGACTTTTCTACCTAAGATTCCTTTTCTGGTCATGAGTACACCTCCGATATATTGTAATTTTGATTAATTATAGTTTAATTTCGATATCAACACCGCTTGGTAAATCAAGCTTCATTAGTGAATCAACTGTTTTTGGTGTTGGGTTTAAGATGTCGATAAGACGTTTGTGAGTCAACATTTCAAATTGTTCACGTGACTTCTTAAACTTATGTGGTGAAGCTAGAACAGTATAAACAGTTCTATCTGTTGGCAATGGAATTGGACCAGAAACACTAGCACCAGTTCTTTGCGCAGTAGCCACAATCTTTTCAGCTGATTGATCTAAAGTACGATGTTCATATGCCTTTAAACGGATACGAATCTTTTGCTTTGCCATTATTTTCCCTCCTCGTCTGTATTTTAAATACGACTAACTCCGTGGAAATTACCGGCGCACCCTTCATGACAAAGTGGCCGGGTGTGTCGCAACCTCCCACATCAACGCTTTTCTCATATCTGCTCGAGAGCATACTAACCCCTCGAACAGGTACTTGTATATAATACTAGATTTTCTGCGGTGTTTCAAGGGTTTTCACTCATTTTATTAAAAATATTTTCGTTTTTTCTCAATAAAACTTTTTTAAAAAATTTGAAAATTTTTTATTTTTTCTGCAATAATTATGTTTATATGATCATTTAACTAAATTATTGAATTAAATTGTTTTTAATAACTAAATTTTCTATGTAAAAAAAGAAGCGTTGAAATTAATCAACACTTCTTAATTTAGAAACACTAATTACTTGCTTCCACCGTTCTTTTCAATAATTTCTTCTTGAACTGCGGCTGGAACTGGTGAATAGTGATCGAATGTCATTGAGAAAGTACCTCTACCTTGAGATGCTGAACGCAATGTAGTTGCGTAACCAAACATTTCTGATAGTGGAACCATAGCATGGATTAGTTGAGCTTTGTTTCTAACTTCCATACCGTCAACGTTACCACGACGTGCAGTAACTTGTCCCATAACATCACCCATGTATTCTTCTGGAACCACGATATCAACTTTCATGATTGGTTCTAGGATAACTGGGCCAGCTGACTTAGCAGCATTTCTTAATGCTAATGATGCAGCAACCTTAAATGCAGCTTCTGATGAATCGACATCATGGTAACTACCATCATATAACTTAGCCTTAACGTCAATCAATGGGTAACCAGCTAGAACACCGTTTTCCATTGATTCTTTTAGACCTTGTTCAACTGAAGGAATGTATTCACGAGGAACAACCCCACCAACGATAGCATTTTCGAATTCGAAACCTTTACCAGTTTCATTTGGAGTAAATTCAATCCAAACGTCACCATATTGACCTTTACCACCAGATTGACGAACGAATTTACCTTGAGCCTTAGTTGGCTTAGTAAATGCTTCTCTGTAGGCAACTTGTGGTTGACCAATAGTAGCTTCAACCTTGAATTCACGTTTCATACGGTCAACGATGATGTTCAAGTGAAGTTCACCCATTCCGGCGATAATAGTTTCACCAGTTTCGTTATCAGTTTCAGCCTTAAATGTAGGATCTTCTTCTGATAGCTTTTGTAGGGCAATGTTCATCTTATCTTGGTCAGCCTTAGTCTTAGGTTCAACAGACACAGAAATAACTGGATCTGGGAATACCATTGATTCTAGGTGTAATGGGTGCTTTTGATCAGTTAGTGAGTCACCAGTAGTGGTGTTCTTCAAACCAATAGCGGCAGCGATATCACCAGAGAATACTTCTGGGATTTCAGTTCTATCATTTGAGTGCATTTGTAGTAAACGACCAACACGTTCACGTTTGTCCTTAGTTGCGTTAAGAACGTATGAACCTGATTCTAGAGTACCTTGGTATACACGAATGAAAGTTAAACGACCAACGAATGGGTCAGTTGCGACCTTAAATGCTAGGGCAGCAAATGGCTTGTTGTCATCAGCTTTAAGTTCAATATCTTCACCTGATTCAGGATCAGTAGCCTTGTATGGACGAACATCAAGTGGTGATGGTAAGAAGTCCAATACGGCGTCCATTAACATTTGGATACCCTTGTTCTTAAATGCTGAACCAGCTAATACTGGGTAGTATTCTAGGTTAAGAGTACCTTGACGGATGGCAGCCTTGATTTCAGGCACAGAGATTTCTTCACCTTCAAGGTATTTTTCCATGATTCCGTCGTTGATGTCAGCAAGTGATTCGATTAAGTTAGCACGTGCTTCATCAGCTTTTTCTTTGTATTCATCAGGAATATCAACGATATCATAGTTTGAACCATTTTCATCTAAATCGTAGATGTATGCTTTCATTTCTACTAAGTCGATAACACCTTGGAAAGTGTCTTCCTTACCGATAGGAATTTGGATAGCGTGTGCGTTAGCATCTAGACGTTCGTGTAGAGATTCTACAGAAGCTTCGAAGTCAGCACCTAGCTTATCCATCTTGTTAGCGAATACGATACGAGGAACTTCGTATTCTGAAGCTTGACGCCAAACAGTTTCTGTTTGAGGTTCAACCCCAGCAGCAGCATCCAAGATAGTAATTGAACCATCTAGAACACGTAGTGAACGTTCAACTTCGGCAGTGAAGTCCACGTGTCCTGGAGTATCGATGATGTTGATACGAGTATCTTTCCAACGTGCAGTAGTAGCAGCTGAAGTGATAGTGATACCACGTTCTTGTTCTTGTACCATCCAGTCCATTTGTGAAGCACCATCATGAGTTTCACCAATTTTGTGGATTCTACCAGTGTAGTACAAAATACGTTCAGTAGCAGTAGTCTTACCGGCATCAATATGAGCAGTGATACCGATATTACGAGTTTTTTCTAATGGGAATTCACGTTTGTTAGCCATTATAAAAAGTTTCTCCTCTCAAAAATAAATCTCTTTTGTAAAAAAGTGGCTAATATAATAACACATTAGCCACTCATTAAATGTACAAATAAGTTTGTACGTTTATTTTACCAACGGTAGTGAGCAAATGCACGGTTAGCTTCTGCCATCTTATGAGTGTCTTCACGTTTCTTAACTGAAGCACCTGTGTTGTTAGCAGCATCCATAAGTTCACGACCTAGGCGTTCAACCATTGTGTGTTCACCACGTAGACGTGCGTAGTTTACAATCCAACGTAAACCTAGAGTAACACGACGGTCAGGACGTACTTCGATAGGAACTTGGTAGTTTGATCCACCAACACGACGAGCCTTAACTTCTAGTACAGGCATAACGTTGTTCATAGCTTCTTCGAATACGTCAACTGGGTCATTTCCAGTTTCTTTCTTAATAAGATCAAATGCACCATATAAAATTTCTGATGCAGTTCCTCTCTTACCATCTAACATCAAACGGTTAATTAAGCTTGAAACCAATTTTGAGTTGTAGATTGGATCAGGAAGAACTTCACGTTTTTGAACATTTCCTTTTCTTGGCATTTAAAAATCCTCCTTGTTTTCTTATAGCGGAATAAATGTTTTAGTCTTTAGGCTTCTTAGTACCGTATTTTGAACGACCTTGACGACGGTCAGCAACACCGGCAGTATCTAGAGCACCACGAACGATGTGGTAACGTACCCCAGGTAAATCCTTAACACGACCACCACGAATTAAAACAACACTATGTTCTTGAAGGTTGTGACCAATACCAGGAATGTATGCAGTAACTTCAATCAAGTTTGAAAGTCTAACACGGGCGTACTTACGTAGAGCTGAGTTAGGCTTCTTTGGAGTCATAGTACCAACACGGGTAGCTACTCCACGTTTTTGAGGAGCAGGGTTGTTAGTTTGCTTCTTCTTGTAACTGTTGTACCCATGGTTTAAAGCTGGGGCTTTTGATTTAGAACTTCTAGAATGACGACCTTTACGTACTAATTGGTTAATAGTAGGCATCTAAAAATTCCTCCTTCCAAAAAAATTTATTTTTAAGTCCACACATCCAGGTGGTTCTTTTTTATGTAAAAGTTCACCGGATGAATAAGCACTTAATAATATTATCACGACGTCATATTTGTGTCAATGAAACTTAAGAATTCTTTCGTAAATATTATTGGAGGTTTTAAATATGTTTTTATTCATTTTATTTATCCTGGGCTCTTCCTTTGGATCATTTCTCACTGCCCTATTCTATCGACTAGAACATCAAGAAAGTTTGGTCGGATTTTCCCATTGTGATGTCTGCAAACATCGACTAGAAGTGATTGATTTAGTCCCTATCTTCTCTTATCTACTCAATAATGGTAGATGCAGGTACTGTCATAATACCTACTCGAGCTTCTCGTTTGTAAACGAAGTCTTCTTAGGAACAATCTTTCCATTAATATTTATTGAAACCAGAAGTATGCTGCCATTGCTTATCATTGTCTATCTTTTCTACTTAAGTCTAGAAGATATGCACAAGCAAATGGTTTCAAGTATTATTTTACACTCACTGTTATTAATTGTTTTTATTTTTGCTCTCCCATTCTCTAGAATTTTGATATTAATGCCGATTTATTTTTTCTTCTATCTTTTAAACTACAACTACCACTTTATCGGTGAAGCAGATATTGATCTGTTTGCGATTTTGTTTCTATTAATCGGTAACCACATTCTATTAATTATCTTTGTTGCAAGTCTCTTCGCACTAGTTGCCTATCCGTTTATTAAACAAGTCAGTGGTAAAATCCCGTTTATTCCATTTATATATTTATCCTATTTGATGTTTCTATGTATAAAAAAATAGCAACCGCTATTCAGCGATTGCTATTTTTAACTTGTAAATTATTGGTTATTTACGTCTTCTTCATTCATACGTTTTTCAATTTGGCTAATTGAGTAAACGTCGTTTGAATCAACTTTTGGTGATTCTTGTTCTTCAACTTTAGCGTTGATTTCACCGTAAGTCTTCATTCCAGTACCAGCTGGAATTAGCTTACCAATAATAACATTTTCCTTAAGACCAACTAATGGATCGTTCTTTCCACGGATAGCAGCATCTGTTAGAACACGAGTAGTTTCTTGGAATGATGCAGCTGATAAGAAACTGTTAGTTTCTAGGGCAGCCTTGGTAATACCTAAGATAACTGGACGTGCAGTTGCTGGAATCTTACCAGAAATAACTGCGTCAGCATTAGCTTCCTTAAAGTCATTAATATCCATTAAAGTACCTGGTAGAACTTCAGTGTCACCTGAGTCCATGATTCTTACCTTACGTAGCATTTGACGAACCATGATTTCAGCATGCTTATCACTAACTTCTACCCCTTGCATACGGTAAGTCTTTTGAACTTCACTTAGCAAGTATACTTCAGTTGATAGTGAATCACGAACTTTGATTAGTTCCTTAGGATCAATTGAACCTTCGTTAATAGCTTGTCCACGACGGATGAAGTCACCTTCAGCCACGTTCATACGAGCATTAATTGGAACCTTGTAAGTTCTAGTGTCGGCGTCACCCTTAACAGTAACTTCCTTCACTCTTTCAGCAGGGTTTTCTTCAATTAGAGATACAGTACCTGTAACTTCAGTAATTTCTGCTTTACCTTTAGGGTTTCTAGCTTCGAAGATTTCTTGAACACGAGGAAGACCTTGTGTGATATCGGCGTTACCAGCAACCCCACCGGTATGGAAGTTACGCATAGTTAATTGAGTACCAGGTTCACCAATTGATTGAGCAGCAACAGTACCAACTGCTTCACCAACTTCTACAGGTGAACCAGTAGCTAAATTACGACCGTAACATTTTTCACAAACCCCGTGAACTGTATTACAAGTGAATGCTGAACGAATTTCAACTTCTTCAATTCCAGCAGCTTCAATTGCTTCAGCTTCAGGTTCGTTAATCATTTGGTTATGCTTAACAATTACTTCACCAGTTTCTGGGTTCTTAACTGTCTTCATAGCATATCTACCAATGATTCTGTCGTATAGAGGTTCAATCATTTCGTTACCTTGCTTCAATGCAGCTACGATAACTCCACGATCAGTGTTACAATCTTCTTCTCTGATAATAACATCTTGAGCCACATCAACTAGACGACGAGTTAAGTAACCTGAGTTGGCAGTCTTCAAGGCAGTATCAGTCATACCCTTACGGGCACCGTGGGTTGAAATGAACATTTCAAGAACTGATAGACCTTCACGGAAGTTAGCAGTGATAGGTAATTCCATGATTTCACCATTAGGTGCAGCCATCAAACCACGCATACCAGCTAATTGAGTAAAGTTAGAGATGTTACCACGGGCACCGGAGTCACTCATCATAAAGATAGGGTTTTGAGGATCGAAGTTCTTCAACAAGTCGTTTTGAATTTCATCCTTAGCATCACTCCAGATACCGATAACTCTTTCGTAACGTTCTTGGTCAGTAATTAAACCACGACGGAATTGTTTTGTAACGTTTTCAACTTTTTTGTGTGAATCAGCAATAATTTGAGGTTTTGACTTAAGGTCAGTAACATCAGTGATACCAACAGTTAAACCTGACTTAGTTGATTCGTTGTAACCTAAGTCCTTCATTCTATCTAGTAGTTGTGAAGTTTCAGTTACCTTGTATTGCTTGTAAACTTCAGCAATGATGTCTGATAAGAAACCTTTCTTGAAGGCACCGTTTAGAGGAGCATTCTTCAAGTGTTCATGGATATCTTCACCAGGTTCTAGGAAGAAACTGTCAGATAAGTGACCATGTAGGTTAGTATCAGTTGGTTCGTTCAAGTATTGGAATGTCTTTGGAAGAATACCGTTAAAGATAATCTTACCAATAGTTGTTACCAAAATCTTGTCCTTTTGTTCATCAGTGAATGGTTTTTCACTCATTGATGAAGCAGCAATACCAACACGAGTATGCCAGTGAGTTAAACCACTTTGGTATGAAAGTCTTGCTTCTTCAGGTGTGTTGAAGATCATACCTTCACCTTCACGGCCTTCTTCTTCCATAGTTAGGTAGTAGTTACCAATAACCATATCTTGAGAAGGAGCAACGATTGGGTTTCCATCACGAGGAGCAAGAATATGAGTAGCAGCTAGCATCAATAGTCTTGATTCAGCTTGAGCTTCGTCTGATAAAGGAACGTGGATGGCCATTTGATCACCATCAAAATCGGCGTTATAAGCTTCACAAGCTAATGGGTGAAGACGCATTGATTTACCTGAAACCAATACTGGTTCGAATGCTTGAATACCTAATCTATGCAATGTAGGCGCACGGTTAAGTAATACTGGATGTTCCTTAATTACGTCATCCAATACATCGAATACTTCTTCATCTTTACGTTCGATTTGACGTTTAGCAGACTTAATGTTTGAAGCACTACCACGTTTTACAAGTTCTTTCATAATGAAAGGCTTGAATAATTCCATGGCCATTGGAACTGGAAGTCCCATTTGGTTGAACTTCAAGAATGGTCCAACATCAATAACAGAACGACCAGAGTAGTCAACACGCTTACCAAGTAAGTTTTGTCTGAAACGACCTTGCTTACCTTTAAGCATGTGTGATAGTGACTTAAGTGGACGGTTACCAGGACCGGCAACAGGACGACCACGACGACCGTTATCGATTAAAGCATCAACAGCTTCTTGTAGCATACGTTTTTCATTTTGAACAATGATACCAGGAGCATGTAAATCTAATAATCTCTTTAGACGGTTATTTCTGTTAATAACACGACGGTACAAGTCATTTAAGTCAGAAGTGGCGAAACGGCCACCTTCTAGTTGTACCATTGGTCTTAAGTCAGGTGGAATAACTGGAATTGCTTCCATTACCATCCATGACAAGTCATTACCTGATTGTAGGAAGGCTTCTAGAATATCTAGACGTCTAACCGCTCTAACACGCTTTTGACCAGTAGCCTTCTTTAGTTCATCTTTTAATTCAGCAACTTCTTTATTGATATCAACATTGTTCAATAAAGTTCTAATTGCTTCAGCACCAATCTTAGCTTCGAAACGGTTACCATATTCAAGTTTCTTTTCACGGTAATCTTGTTCTGAGATTAGTTGCTTGTTTTCTAGTGGAGTATCACCAGGATCTGTAACAACGTATGAAGCAAAGTAGATAATTTCTTCCAAAGCACGTGGGCTCATGTCTAATACAAGACCCATACGACTTGGAATTCCTTTAAAGTACCAAATGTGAGTTACTGGAGCAGCTAATTCAATGTGACCCATACGTTCACGACGTACTTTAGCACGTGTAACTTCTACTCCACAACGATCACAGACGATACCCTTGTATCTAATACGTTTATATTTACCACAAGCACATTCCCAATCCTTTGTAGGACCGAAAATTCTTTCGTCGAATAGACCATCTTTTTCTGGTTTTAAAGTTCTGTAGTTGATAGTTTCTGGCTTTTTAACTTCACCAAATGACCAACTACGAATTTTATCAGAAGAAGCTAATCCAATTTGCATGCTTGAAAATTTGTTTACATCGACCAATGGATAGTCCCCTTTCTTTATTCCTTAAAGTTGGTGTTTGCTTTGTCGTCTTGTTCAGACTTTTCTTCATCTTTATCTTCTTGTTCTTTCTTTTGCTTTTCAGCTAGTTTGCTTAAAGCATCAACGTTAACAACACCGTCGTCTTCTTCACTGTCTAAATCACGAAGTTCGATTTCTTTGTTGTCTTCGTTAAGAACCTTCATGTCTAATCCTAGAGCTTGAAGTTCTTTTACAAGAACACGGAATGATTCAGGAACACCTGGCTTAGGAATTGGTTCACCCTTAACAATAGCTTCGTATGTCTTAACACGACCAACAACGTCATCTGACTTGTAAGTCAAGATTTCTTGTAGTGTGTATGCGGCACCATAAGCTTCTAGGGCCCAAACTTCCATTTCACCAAAACGTTGTCCACCAAATTGTGCTTTACCACCAAGTGGTTGTTGAGTAACTAGTGAGTAAGGTCCAATTGAACGAGCATGGATCTTATCGTCAACCATGTGAGCAAGTTTCAAGTAGTGCATTACACCAACTGCAACACGTTTATCAAATGGTTCACCGGTTCTACCATCGTATACAATTGACTTACCATCTGAAGCCATACCGGCTTCCTTAACAGCATCCCAGATATCTGAATCACGAGCACCGTCGAATACCGGAGTACTTACGTGGATACCTAGTTTTCTAGCAGCCATACCTAAGTGTAATTCAAGAACTTGTCCAATGTTCATACGTGAAGGCACACCCATGGGACTCAATAGAATATCAATTGGAGTACCATCTGGTAAGTAAGGCATATCTTCTTCAGGAATAACAATGGAAACAGTACCCTTGTTACCGTGACGACCAGACATCTTGTCCCCTACTTGGATCTTACGTTTTTGAGCAATGTAAACTCGAACCATCTTGTTTACACCTGGTGCTAATTCATCACCATTTTCTCTAGTGAAGACCTTAACGTCTTGAACGATACCGCCACCACCGTGAGGTACACGTAGTGAAGTATCACGGACTTCTCTAGACTTTTCACCGAAGATAGCATGTAGTAAACGTTCTTCAGCTGATAATTCTGTTACACCCTTAGGAGTAACCTTACCAACTAAAATGTCACCATCATGTACTTCAGCACCAATTCTGATAGTTCCTTCTTCGTCAAGGTTTCTTAAAGCGTCTTCCCCAACGTTAGGAATTTCTCTAGTCATTTCTTCAGGTCCAAGTTTGGTATCTCTAGTTTCTGATTCGTATTCTTCAATATGAATTGAAGTGTATACATCTTCTCTAACTAATCTTTCTGAAATACCAATGGCATCTTCGAAGTTGTAACCTTGCCAAGTCATGAACGCAACAACTGGGTTTTGACCTAAAGCAAGTTCTCCGTTTTCCATTGAAGGACCGTCAGCTAGAATTTCATCAGCGTCAACCTTGTCGTTTACACGAACGATTGGACGTTGGTTGTAGTTCTTACCACCATTGGAACGTTGGAACTTCATTAGTTTGTAAGTATCTAATGAACCGTCTTCTCTTCTAACACGTACTTCATCAGCATCAACGTATTCAACAGTACCTGGATGTTTACAGATTAAAGCAACACCAGAGTCATGAGCCGCCTTGTATTCGATACCAGTACCAACTAGTGGTGCATGTGGGTTAACCAAAGGAACAGCTTGACGTTGCATGTTGGCACCCATCAAGGCACGGTTGGAGTCATCGTTTTCCAAGAAAGGAATACATGCAGTGGCAACTGAAACTACTTGCTTAGGAGAAACGTCCATGTAGTCAACGTTTTCAATCTTAGTTTCAATATTATTTGACTTGTATCTAGCCATAACAACATCGTTCTTGAATGATCCGTCTTCATTTAATGGAGAGTTAGCTTGAGCAACTACGAAGTTATCTTCTTCGTCAGCTGATAAGTAATCAATCTTATCAGTTACTTTGTGAGTATCCCATGATACACGACGGTAAGGTGTTTCAACGAAACCGTACTTGTTAACCTTAGAATAACTTGAAAGTGAGTTAATCAAACCAATGTTAGGACCTTCAGGAGTTTCAATAGGACAAATACGACCATAGTGAGTGTAGTGAACGTCACGAACTTCGTATCCGGCACGGTCTCTGGTCAAACCACCAGGTCCTAATGCAGATAGACGACGTTTATGAGTTAATTCACCCAATGGGTTAGTTTGGTCCATGAATTGTGACAATTGTGATGAACCAAAGAATTCCTTAATTGAAGCTACTACAGGACGAATGTTGATTAATTGTTGTGGAGTAACAGTAGTAGTGTCTTGAATTGACATACGTTCTCTTACTACACGTTCCATTCTTGCTAGACCAATTCTGAATTGGTTTTGTAGTAATTCACCAACAGAACGGATACGACGGTTACCTAAATGGTCAATATCATCAGGTTCACCAATTCCTTCTTGCAAGTTGAAGAAGTAGTTGATAGCAGAAATAATATCTGCTGGAGTGATGTGATGGTAATCCAATGAGATGTTGTCGTTTCCAATCATGTTAACAACATGATCTGGGTCTTTTTCTGATTGTACTTTGATGATTTGTACAGTCATTGGTTCTGGAACAACTGATTGTTCTGAAGGGTTGAAAGTGTATGCCTTGAAGTCTTCGCGGTCCAAGTATGGAGCTAATTCCTTCATGACATTCTTATCAATTACAGTACCCTTCTTAGCAATAATTTCTCCAGTATCTGGATCAGCTAAAGTTTCAGCAAGGGTTAATCCTAGTAAACGAGTCTTTAGGCTTAACTTGTTGTTAGTCTTGTATCTACCAACAGGAGCCATGTCGTAACGTTTTGGATCGAAGAAACGAGTAGTCAATAGGCTACGAGATGAATCAGCAGTCTTAGGTTCACCCGGACGTAGACGTTCGTAAATGTCCTTTAATGCTTCTTCAACACGTGAATCTTCTGTGTCTTTGTGGACATCTTTTTCAAGAGTCAATGAAAGACTATCATTGCTACCCAAAATTTGAGTAATTTCGTCATCTGAACCGAAACCTAATGCACGAACTAGTTCAGTAATTGGTAGCTTTCTAGTTCTATCAATACGAACGTATGATAAGTTCTTTGCGTCAGTTTCGAATTCCATCCAGGCACCACGGTTAGGAATTACAGTAGTACCATAGCTGATACGTCCATTCTTGTCTTCTTCTTTGTGGAAGAATACACCAGGAGAACGAACTAATTGTGAAACAATTACACGTTCTGCCCCGTTAATAATGAAAGTACCTTGATCAGTCATCAATGGGAAATCGCCAAAGAATACATCTTGGGTCTTAATTTCACCAGTTTCATGATTGGTCAATTTCAATGTGATATGAAGTGGAGCTGAGTAGTTAGCCTCATGATCTCTTGCTTCATTAACAGTGTACTTAGGTTCTAATAATTGGTAATCAACGAATTCTAAGGATAGTTTTCCTTGGAAATCATCAATTGGCATAATGCTGTTAAACATTTCACGCAAACCTTCATCTAAGAACCACTTGTATGAATCGGTTTGAATTTCAATTAAATTAGGTAAATCAAGAACTTCCTTGATTTGAGAGTAACTTCTACGAATACGGTGTTTACCATATTTAACTAAATGTCCTGCCAAGTTCTTCACCCCTCCAAAAATTTCTACGCAAGTGAAATATTACAATTGTGTTACAAATGCATTTTTTTACCCTTTTTATCTAAAAATGAGCAAAAAAAAACCAAAATAAGCAATTCAAATTGAAGCTTATTTTTGGTTAATATAGGCGTGTCTGACGGACAATAGATCGCCGACACACATTTCACTTCGTAGTTATATATTTGTATGATACTCTCGAAGGTATATAAAGTCAAGATTTAGACAATAAAAAAAGAGGGATAATTCCCTCTTTTTTATTATGCCTTAACGGCTTCTTTTTTAGTGATTGTAATCTTGCCTTTAGATGCTCCGATTGAAACGTCATCCCCTGGTTTAATTTCACCAGAAAGAATTTCTTCAGAAACTTTATCTTCGACATCATTTTGCAATGCGCGACGAATTGGACGAGCACCGTATTCAGGATTGAAACCATTCTTAGCAATCAATTCGATTGCTGCTGGGGTCATCTTCACGTTGATGCCTAAGTCGTGAACTCGTTTCAACAAATCGTTAGACATTAATTTAACAATTTCTTGAACTTGTTTTTCGTTTAGTTCGTGGAAGATGATTGTTTCATCGATACGGTTTAAAAATTCTGGTCTGAAGAATCTCTTCATTTGTTCTTCGACTGTCTTTCTCATTAGCTTGTAGTTTTCATCGTCATGATCTAGTTCAGCACCAAAACCAACGGTCTTCTTATCACGTAGTGTTCTAGCACCTAAGTTAGAAGTCATAATCAAGACAGTGTTTCTAAAGTCGACATGTCTACCCTTAGAATCTGTTAGGTATCCATCATCTAATACTTGTAGTAGCAAGTTGAATACATCTGGATGAGCCTTTTCTACTTCATCGAATAGAACAACTGAGTATGGATGTTGTCTTACCTTTTCGGTCAATTGGCCACCTTCATCGTATCCAACGTATCCTGGAGCTGAACCAACCATTCGAGAAGCGGATTCTTTTTGCATGTATTCTGACATGTCAATTCTGATAATGTCGTCCTTTGAACCAAACATTTCTTCAGCTAAGTCCTTAGCTAATTCAGTCTTACCAACACCGGTAGGCCCTAAGAAAATGAATGAACCAATTGGTCTGTTTGGATCCTTGATACCACTTCTAGCACGTCTGATTGCACGTGATACGGCAGAAACGGCTTCGTTTTGACCAATAATCTTCTTGTGTAGGATTGATTCTAGGTTAACCAAACGCTTGCTGTCAGCCTTAGTCATCTTAGTTACTGGCACACCAGTCCATTCTGAGACAACCTTAGCGACATCTTCACCAGTTTCTTCGATATCAAAGTTGTGGTCTTCTTGACGTTGCTTTCTGATATCAGCGGTTTCTTGACGCTTAGTCTTTAGTTCTTCTTGTAGTTCTTGTTCCTTTTGACGAAGTGAAACGGCATCTTCGAAGCGTTGTTCTTCGATGGCACTTTCCATTTGAGCACTGTATTCGTTAATCTTGTTTTCTAGTTCTTCTAATGGATTGTTTTCGTCTAAGTTGTTAATTCTAACCATTGCGGCAGCTTCATCCATCAAGTCGATTGCCTTATCAGGTAGGAAACGGTTGCTAATGTATCTGCTTGATAAATCAACGGCCTTTTCGATAGCGTCATCAGTAATCTTTACTTGATGGTGGCTTTCGTACTTAGGACGAATTCCCTTTAGGATTTCGACAGCTTCATCTCTAGTAGGTTCATCAACTGAAACAGTTGCGAATCTTCTAGCTAATGCGCCATCTTTTTCGATGTACTTTTGGTATTCATCCAAAGTAGTAGCACCGATTGTTTGAAGGTCTCCTCTAGCAAGTGCTGGTTTTAGGATGTTAGAAGCATCTATAGCTCCTTCAGCACCACCGGCACCCATTAGAGTGTGTAGTTCATCAATGAATAGGATTACGTTACCCACTGACTTGATTTCACTGATAATCTTCATTAGACGCTTTTCAAACTCACCACGGTACTTAGTACCAGCGACTAGAGTTCCCATTTCAAGCATCATGATACGCTTGTTTTGCATGTCTTCTGGAACTTGTCTGTGAGCAACCTTTAATGCTAAACCTTCAACAACGGCAGTCTTACCTACCCCTGCTTCCCCGATTAACACTGGGTTATTCTTAGTACGACGACTAAGAATTTGAATTACACGTTTGATAACATCGTCTCTACCAATGGTAGGATCGATTAGACCATCCTTAGCTGACTTAGTTAGGTCAGTCGCAAGTGAGTCTAATGTAGGTGTAGTTCCGTTGTTACGAGCTGCTCTGCTTCCTGGTAGTGGAATATTCTTTGAGTTTGAACTTGAATCACCTGGGAATCCCATCTTACGTAATAGTACCTTCTTTACATCGTTTACTTCGACCACGTTTAATGCCACTAGAATTCTAGCAGCTAAAGTGTCTGGAGTATCTAGGATAGCAAGTAATAAGTGTTCTGTTCCTATCTTAATTGCACCGTATTTCTTCGCAATTTGGCCAGATAAGGTCAAAATTGCTTCAGCCTTAGGAGAGTATGGTAGGTATGTGTCCTTGTCTGAATCGGTAAGGTTACCGTATCCAACCAAGATTTCCATTTCGCCTTTAATATCATCTTCGTGCACATCGCATTGCTTTAAAGCTGACTTTGCGATGCCGTTATCTTCCATTGATAAAGCTAGTAATAAGTGTTCCGTCCCAATTCCTTGGTGGCCAAACACTTTGGCTTGTTCTTGTGCCAAAATCAATACGTTCTTTGCGCTTGGAGTAAAAATGTTATCCATATCGTGCCTCGCTTTCTAGCTTTTGTATCTTAAATGATCCAATATTGCGACCATTATATTCGCTCTAATCTCATTTTCAAGTAGTTTGTTGCCAATGGATAGTGTCTGCTTGTTAATAGATGCTAACACTAAATCGGCTTCATTGTCAGTAATTAGATCATTTAACACCAAAGTGTTGATAATTGCCTTACCTTCACGTTGTGTTAAACCATCGCCAATGGCATTAATCAGCGTATCTAAAATATCTATATTATCAAGCAGCTTCACCTTTTCAATGCGAATGTATCCACCGCCACCACGCTTACTTTCGACTACGTATCCATTTTGAATGGTAAACCTAGTCTTAATAACGTAATTAATTTGTGATGGAACCACATCGAAATGGCTAGCAATATCAGATCTACTTATTTCGACTCTCTCGTCTTCAGCAATCATTTCCTTTAAATACTTCTCAATAATATCTGAAATATTCTTACCCTGCATAATACCACCTCTTTCTTTGACTAATTCTGACTATAATTATACGGACTTATATTGAAAATGCAAAGATTTTTAACGAAAAACAAAAAAGAGAAAACAAATTAATGCTTTCTCTTTTGGTTATATTATCGGGAAGACAGGATTCGAACCTGCGACCCCCTGGTCCCAAACCAGGTGCTCT
>ERZ794949.140-NODE-140-length-29075-cov-199.308684_pt1 | contig 29075 bp, 16 predicted proteins | sample MGYA00511363_ERZ794949 | MGnify/ENA primary metagenome ERZ794949 (study PRJEB30137, sample SAMN04331402) | food metagenome | isolation source: T1 must sample point D1 replicate B | place: Australia: South Australia ...
TGCCGTATTCCATTTTTCAAAGACGAGGAAAAATTTTCCCCCCCCCCCCATGTTTCTTCACTGTTTGGAAAATTTCATTTAGAGTGTTTTGTTATGAATACATAATGTAAAGCTTCTAAAACCAAAGCAAGATATCACTTTAGGCACATATAATTAATATAGATAACCATAATAATGTCTGACGTTGATACCATCACTAAACAAGAAGTCGCTAACACTTCAACACAAAATATTTCAGATACTGAAGTCAGCAATAATATAGAAAAACAACAAAGCGAAAATGAAGAAGATGTAGACATGGATGATTTGTTTGGGGAAGAAGAAGAAGAAAAGGAAGGCTCTGAACAAGAAGAAGAAAACAAATCCGATCAAGAAGATGAGTCGGATACCGATTATCAACAAGAAATCAAAATTGCTGAAGCTGAACTTCCAAAGCATATAGTACCATACAAGAGTGAATATGACAGTGAAATGACGATGCAATCTAGATTACCACCTTTTTTAAAGATAGATACAAAGAATTTTGATCCTCAACAGTTTTTGCAAAGCTTCAATGATAGAGTAAATGATCCAGATTTGGATGTAAACGATAAGATAAACATGTCGCTATTTGATGAATCAACCATGCGTTGGAGATATACCAAAGACCCAAAAACTGGAGTTATCACCAAGGAGTCTAATGCTACTATAGTTGAATGGGAAGATGGAAGCATGTCTTTAAAGATAGGTGATGAATATTGTGATATTATCCGTAATGAACTAGAATGTAGCTTAATGGTAAAGACTTACCAAAGAGCAAATTTGTTACAAACAACAGGAAATGCAGGAATCATTAAGGAAAAGTGTATGTTTGTGCCAAGTACCATGAAATCTAATTTACATAAAAGATTGGCCAAGGCTGTACAAGCGCAAAGTAGAAAAGAAAACGATAAAATGGGTCCTAAGACTGTTTATATTAAGAACGATCCAGCTCGTGAACTAGAGGAATTAGAAAGACAACAAGATGCCATTGCTAGACAAAGAAGAAGAGATTTGTTGAAAGAAGAGAAAAGAAAGGAAAAACAACTGGAAAGAATGGCTGACGGTAGAGAAGGATACAAAAGAAGTTATAAAAGCTCTAGTAGAGCCACAAGAAGTGATAACGAAGAAGAATATGCAGATGATGATGAATATGACGAAGATGATGAATTTGTGGCCAATGATGATGAATCTGAGGAAGAATTAGCTGAATCTGAAGAAGAAGAATACGAATCTGATGACGGTGATAAAGGTGACAGATTAAGTAAGGCTAAAAGCGAACTTGCGTTCAAAGAAGATGATGAGCAAGAAAGATCTCCTGCTAAGAAACGTAAAGTGGTGGTAGAGGATGACGAAGAGTAACTTAAAGATAATTTTTGTTTTTTTTTTTTTTTTTAAATTCACTTTTTATTATATATATATAGTTGTTATTGCTTAAGTTTTTGCGGCCATAGAAGCATGTATTAATTGAGTTGCTGCTGTACGGATTAATCGACTATCCATTAAGCTATTCCATTATCGGATATAAGGCTATTTCATATTCGGATATAAATCAATCCATTATCGGATATAAAGACACCCATTATCCCCGACAAAGAAAATTTTGCAACTTTGTTTCCCTCACCAAAATCTCTGTGTGTTTCTTTGAAATCAAGGTTGATTTTTCTCTTACTATTTTCTCGTTTCCACACCCTTCGTTTTTTTTTTTTGCTTTAATTACTATTAAGAACACATCAAAGCAACCTGCAAACACACATATTAATATCAAACAACACTAAAAAAAAAAATGTCTTGGCAAGCTTACACTGATAACTTAATCTCCACTGGAAAAATTGACAAAGCCTCTTTGTTCTCCAGAGTTGGAGACTCATTATGGGCTGAATCCAATGGATTTGGTATCTCTTCTCAAGAAATCACCAGCATGGCAGCATCATTTGACAATCCTGCTCACATACAACAAAACGGTATTGTTTTAGGTGGTAAGAAATATATGTTGCTAAGAGCTGATGAAAGATCTATATACGGTAGAAGTGATGCTGAAGGTGTCATTTTAGTTAGAACTAAACAAGCTTTATTAGTAGCCCATTACCCAGCCGGTATTGTTGCTGGTGATGCTACTAAGATTGTTGAACAATTGGCTGACTATTTGATCAGTGTTCAATATTAATCATTATGATTACATTGTATAATACTTTCCCTTAATATATATTTGGTGATCTTTTCTCTTTATTTTTTTTTTGTAAAAAAAGAAAGAAAACAAGGCTTTTAAAAATCCGTTTTCAAACCCTTCACAGCTATAATTGCTTAATCTGTATATTTTGCTTTTCTTATTAGTGCTCCACCATTCTGTTCCGATTAGATCTTATACTTGGTAGCATTCTTTTTTAGCGTTAACCATTGCCGATGTTGCTACCAAAAGCTAAGGGAAAATTTTTCAAAAGCTTTTTTTTTTTTTAAAAAACTTTCATATTTAATTACCCTTGTGAAATAACAACTACTAGTATTAGAACAACATAGATTAACCCCTAAACATCACCGTTGTTATATAATCAAATACCGTCCTTTGAAAACAATGTCTAGTTCTAATATTACAGAGTCTGAAAGTCTTACTGTTGACATCAACAAAGGTCCAGAAGATCCACAATCTCGTTTAGTTTACATCACAAAAATTAACTTTAAAGACTCAGACTTCAACGATGAGCAACAAGGTATTTTAACTAACTTATTGAAAGAAGATATTATAGAAAATCCTTTATATTCAGTTAAGCAAATATCTACAAAATTGAACAACATAAAAAGCAACTGGACCCAATTGAACCTATTTCAAAAGGATAGTTTAAAGTTTGAAGTTGATTTGGATACCACAGCTACTGATTTTGATAAAAAGTTAAATGGTATTTATACTGATTTCTTGAAGAAAGGTGAAGGTGATATATTAAACTACAGAGAAGTCTTTGACAACTATAGACCAATACCAGTTGAATTGAAAGTTACTTCAAAGATGATTGGAATAAATAACATTAAATATGGATTATCCAGTCATGCCAGTAACAAAGAAAAGTTTAGCTATGAATTTAAAACCACTGGTTTATTTGTTCCAAAATCAACCAATTTTATTTTGAACTACAATACTGTAATGAAGACTTGTGTTGTACCTGGCTATAAACCAACTTTGAATATCAATACCAACTTAAAACACTTCTTCCTTCCTTACCATAACTTTTATGCTAATACCAACTTGAACTTATATGACAACTTGAATGTTTTGGATTCCTACAAGGTTGGTTTTAATAAGGAAATCAACAAAAACAATAAAATAAACTTTGATTTCAACAGCAACAAAAAGGCTTCTATATTCACCATTGGTTATCAAACTACTATGACTAAATTCACCAATTTGAATATCAATTGGAATTATGACGTTTATAAGAAAACCTCAGAATTCATCAACACATTAAACACTAGCACCATCAAGTCTCAATATGTTAGCGATAACCTTCAATTACAAGTTAAGAGCTCTGACTTTGTTAAGGCCTCTTCTAATATCATCATTGGATCTAAACAATTTGCTAAAGTTGGTTTAGAAGGTACCAGTAGCATAAGCAAATTTGCTCCATCTGTTGTATTGGACTTAGCTGTTGGTTTTAACCCAAATAAGAGAACTTCTGGATTTGAAGTAGGTTACAAATTCAGTCCTGGATCTGAAATCAACAAAGATAACGTTTATTACGGTTTCAGATGGGAAGCTTAATGAAGGAGTATTTAAAAATCATATTCACCCATAATTCTTTTTTTTTATTATTATTATTTTGTATATAAACATATCAATGATCTTGAAAAATCATTGAATCAGAACTGATATTCTAATAGAAACATTCTTTTAAATATTGATATGATTTCCATTTCATTAATTCGTAGCTGTACTCAATTCTGTTTTTGAAAAAGTTTACGATGACATTACCTCCATTGTAATTTTGTAGGTTAGATAGATTGATCATTTCTTCATGATTATCCACAGCAAATTTATCATTATAAATCATCTCTCTGGTGAAACTCAAAATTATGAAGTTTGAATATACTTTGATTAGTATATTAATCATCAGCATACTAAATAAAATCCATAGTTCATAATTTTTACTAGCGGCTTGTGTGCTTTTGCCGGGATCAATAAATCTTTCACCTAGATTATAGCTAAAGTTGAAAATGGTCATCGAAAAAAATAGAACAACAGTATCAACAATATTGATGATATTCAAAAGAGAATAAAACTTCACTTCAGGTTTGTGAACCATTTTCAACCCATTTAAGTAAGTAATCAAAACAATAAATTGGGTTATGTAGTAAAACAATTGGAATGATGATAGTTTATGGCCAGTAACTAGAGACAACAATCCGTATATACTATTGAACTTGTTTATAATAAGAAAACCTAGAATAATCTCAACACCAAAAAATAAAGGCAGATTCTTAATCATGAAAGCATTATTTGGTAATCTTATTTTTCCCAAGAATTTGATGTTGCTTGTGTTTACTGGAGAAACAGAAGCTGAATTGATATTAGACATTTTTGTTTATAGATTTCAATCAAAGCTTAATGATAACCAATCTAATGTCCTTCAAAAATGAACAATCTTTGTTTATGTTTTTTCTTCTGGCTGGGTCAGTATCTCTTTTGATGTTTAAAATCTTTGATCTGTAGCTTTTAGACTGAAAGTTGACATTTGTTGCGACTTCCCATATTCCCGCTATGTAACGCTACCAAGTAAATGTTGAGCAACCCAATATATACTTTTTTTTTTTTTTCAAATTTTAAAAAAACTACGGTTTATTTAAACCTCTCATCTAAACTTTTATTGTACCGTAATTAAAGTAGTAGTAGTTGTAGTTAGCATTGTAAAACAATTTTAATTAGTAAAAAAACCCGCAGCATTTAAAGCTTAAATCAATGATTATAATGACATAAACTTACCAAGAACGTTTCTTTTTTTTTTTTCCGTTGCGTGCACTAGCAATTTTTGCTAATCGCCGATTTTCACGGTTTTCTTATTTTTCTCTATAAGCAAATTTGGTTAACTATATCATCACGAAGAAGAAACACCCAAGAAACGTATAAAGACATATAGAACCAAATAAGACAATATGAGTGAATACGAAGAAAGAGATGATGTTGATATTTTAAAGGAAAATCTGAAAAATAAGAAAATTACCAAAGATAAAGGTACAAGAGCAACAGTTGAAAACGTTTTAGATCAAAGAACGTTGAGGTTTGTAAACAAATTAATATATTCAGGTATTATTCAGCAACTAAATGGGTGTTTATCTACTGGTAAAGAAGCCAATGTTTATCATGCCTTTGAAGGTGATTTGTTGCAACCAGATATGACTTTAAAAAAGCAATATGCCGTGAAAATTTATAAAACTTCTATTTTGATTTTCAAAGATAGAGAAAGATACATTAATGGTGAATTCAGATTCAGAAACAACAAAAATCAACACAATCCAAGAAAGCTGATTAAAATTTGGGCTGAAAAGGAGTTTAGAAATCTAAAAAGAATATATTCTTATCCTTTCATATTGTGTCCAAAGCCAATTGATATCAAAAACAATGTTTTGGTAATGGAATTTTTAGGTGATTACAACATAGATGCCACAACCCAACCTGCTTTGAAATTAAAAGACTACGATGATTACGAAACTTTGGATGATGTTTATTCAATGTATTACAAAGTCATTGCCTACATAAGAATTCTTTATAGAGTATGCAGACTGGTTCATGCGGATTTAAGTGAATATAACACCTTGGTCTTTAATGATGATTTGTATATGATTGATGTTTCTCAATCTGTTGAGCCTGAACACCCAATGTCCCTTGACTTTTTGAGAATGGATATCAAAAACATTAATTTGTTTTTCAGAAAGAAATTTAGAAACCTGGTGCTTTTCAATGAAAGAGATATTTTCCAATTTGTCATTACTGAATATATTGATGAAATTTTAGAACCTGAATTAATTAACAACAGAAACAGAGATGAGTATTTGAAGTTTTTAATGGATTACATTCCTAAGAACATTGGCCAAAAACTAACTATTGATGATGTTGAACAAGATAAGGTTTATAGAAACTTATACTTAGTCAGAGACTTAAATGGTTTGGAAGAAAAGGATTTTGATAGATTTACAGATGGGAAATTTGATTTGCTAAAACAATTAGTGGCTTCTCATAATAAAAAATACGCTGGTAAAAAGTTAAAAACATATGATATAGATGGAGACGACGATGAATATGATGACGATGATCTTCAAATTGAAGATGCTTCTGAAAGTGAAGAGGAAGAAGAAGAAAGTGATGAAGATTCTGATTATGAATACTATGAAGAAGAAGAACATATTCCAAGAGGTAAAAGATTTGAAGATAAAGATGCAAAGAAACAAAGAAAGGAGGAAGCTAAAGAAGCTAAAAGAGAAAAAAGACAAAACAAAATGAAAAAACATTTGAAAAAGAAACTTGTGAATAAAACTAAGCATAAAAAGGCATAGATTATATATTGAATTGATTAAATTTCTTTAAAAAAAAAAAGTTTCTTTTTTTTTTTTGTAGCTTTTCAGAGTTGCACGTGATGCCATCGTTCTAGGTCCTAAAATGGAAATTAAGAATATGTGAAAAATTCATATTTTCTATTTTATTTTTTTTTTTTAATTTAAATTCTTCAATGGTAAATCAATTCAAGTTTATATTAAAAACAAAAACCAGAACTCCTACCACACACCCCTAAGAAATGTCTGATTCAAGATTTTCTAACATTAAAAATGATCCAAAGTTTAAGAACTTAAACAAGATCAAAAATAATCAAAAAACAAAATTAGATTCTAGATTTAGTGAAAAGGATTTAGAAATTAAAAACTTTGAAAAGGATAAAAAGTCAAAGCATAAAGCACACGTTGATAAGTATGGTAGAAAACTCAAAACTGAAAACGCCAAAGAAAAGAAAGATTTTGAAAAATACTATGCCAAAGAAAATGAAGATGAAGAATCCGAAAAAGAAGAAGAAACTCCTCAACAAACTTACGATAGAGCTAGAGGTGAAGTTCCATCTGATTACGTTTCTTCTTCAGATGAAGAATCCGGAGATGAAGATGAATCATCATCTGATGGGTTTTCAGAAATGGAAGACTATGATTCCCAAGCTGAATCAGATGAAGAATTGAACATACCAGGACAAGTCACTGCTGATGACGAAGGCACTGATCCAACTTCTGTATTGGCATGTGTCAACATGGATTGGGATAACATAAAAGCTATGGATTTGATGGTCACTTTCCAATCATTTGTTCCAAAAGGTGGTAAAATTTTAAATTTGAAGATTTATCCATCTGAATTTGGTAAAGAAAGAATGGCTAGAGAAGAAACTGAAGGTCCTCCAAAGGAATTGTTTAAGTCTAAAAAGAAAAATAGCAAAAAACATCAAAAAGAAGACGACAGTGATTCTGATATTGATATCAAAGATTTGTATGAAGAAGATAATGGTGAAGAAGATTATGATTCAAAGGCTTTAAGAGTTTATCAACTTGAAAGATTAAGATATTACTATGCTGTAGTAAGATGTGATTCCATTCAAACTGCTAAGAAAATCTACGATGAATGTGATAAAACTGAATATGAATCCACTGCCAATATCTTTGATTTAAGATATGTGCCAGATGATATGGAATTTGATGACTCAGATGTTAAGGATGAGTGTGGTGAATTACCTGCCAACTTCAAGTATAACCCATTAGATTTTACCACTGATGCCTTACAACATTCTAAGGTTAAACTAACATGGGATGAAACTCCAAAAGATAGGTTAGAATTGTCTAAAAAAGCCTTTTCTAAAAAAGAATTAGATGACATGGATTTCCAAGCTTACTTAGCTTCTGATTCCGAAGTTGAATCTGAAGACGGTGAGGACCAAGATAAAATAAACAAAATGAAGGCTTTAGTTGGAAACTTTGGAAAAGATGAAGCTCTTGAAGACTCCGATGATGGTGAAGTTGACATGGAAATTACTTTCAACCCAGCTTTGAGTGAAGGTGCCGCCGCTGAAGAATTTGTCAATAAAGCTGGTGATCCTGAAGAAACTGCTATAGAAAAACTAAGAAGAAAGGAACAAGAGAGAAAGAAAAAACGTAAAGAAAAGATTAAGGAATTGAAGAAACAACAATCCAATGACGTCAAACAAAAAATTAAAGAAGCCAGAGATGAAGCTAATCAAAGTGATGATGAAGCTAGAGGTGAAAAGAAAATGAAGGATATGCTGAAAGTTAATGATTCTGAAGACACAATTGATGGTGTTTCCAACATAAACAGTAAAGCCCATTTCAATATGAATCAATTAATAAAATCCGAAAAAGAAAAGGGTAAGAAATCAAAATATCAAAACAAAAAAGCTATTGTTGAAGATGACTTCAAACCAGAAGTCGATTCAAGATTTGCTGAAGTCTTTGAAGATCATGACTTTGCCATTGATCCAACAAACGCTGAATATAGAGATACTCAAGCAATGAAGGAAATTGTTAAACAATCTCAAAAGGTTGCTTCTAAAGAAACCGGAAAGAAGAAACATAGTAAAGCTAACAAAAAGAGAAAAAATAACGACAATGGATTGAATACTCTAGTTGATAAAGTTAAGAAAAAAATGAAAAAGAATTAATATATATACTTTCAAAATTGATGATATAGTAAACATTATTTTTATTTTTCAGTTCATATATATAATCAAATTAAGAATAGAAAGAAGCACTCTTGACCTTTCTACTTTGTACTTCACCTATAGCTTCAACAAAATCTTCATGTTTAACTTCATCTTGGGCGTTTCTTAGTGCGATCATACCAGCTTCAACGGTGACAGCCTTCAATTGGGCACCATTGAATTCATCTGTTGATCTTGCAAGTTCTTTCCAGTTTATATCGCCTGAAGTGGTCATTTTTCTTGAATGTATTTGTAAAATAGATGCTCTAGCTTCTTCACTAGGAAGAGGGAATTCCAATTTTCTATCTAATCTACCAGATCTTAATAAAGCAGGATCTAGTACATCCACTCTATTTGTGGCAGCCAAAACCTTAATATTATCATCAGAGCCAAACCCATCTAATTGATTTAGCAATTCCAACATAGTTCTTTGAACTTCTCTATCACCGGATTTTTCAGAATCAAATCTCTTGGTACCAATGGCATCCAATTCATCTATGAATATAATTGTAGGTTGTTTTTCTTTGGCCAATTGGAAAGCATCTCTGACTAACTTAGCACCTTCACCAATAAACATTTGAACTAATTGTGGAGCAGCAATTTTCAAAAAGGTAGCGTTAGATTGAGCAGCACAAGCTCTGGCTAATAATGTTTTACCCGTACCTGGTGGACCATACATCAAAGCACCTTTTGGTGGTTTAATACCTATCTTCTTGAATTTATCAGCTTGTTGCAATGGCAACACAACAGCTTCAACTAGTTCTTCTATTTGTTTATCTAAACCACCAACATCGGCATAAGATTCAGTAGGCTTTTCATCAACTTCCATTGCTTTAACTCTAGAATCAAATTCAGATGGTAATGTATCTAATATTAAATAAGAATCTTTATTAACACCAACCAAATCATTTGGTTTCAACTGAGTAGTGTCTACCAAACCAGCCATAGGTAGGAATACGGTTTGTCTAGAAGTTGTTTTTACAACAGCAGCTTTTCCTGTTTCAGATAGATCCAAATTCTTAGCGGAACCATTCTGTTGATCATTTTGCAAATCTTTATTGTCAATCACTTCAACAATGTTGGAGACCAAGTATGGTAGTTGTTTGTTGTTTTCTATTTTCTCTTGGTTATCTTTGATTTTCAATTCCATTTGTTGCTTTTCATACATCAATCTTTGTAATTCTGATCTAAATATTCTAATATCATTGTCAAGAAGTCTAGTTCTGGTTTCAATGTCTCTGACTGAAGTGGTGTCACGAAGTAAATCTTCGTCAACTTCAACGGCATCTAATTCTTCTTTAGTATATGACATATTTGTTGGTTTTTGTTCTTTGGGTATGCTATCTCTATGTTTTTTTTGGTTATGTACTTATAACGAACTTTTAGTGTGCCTTTTCAATACGGTGGCAAAAAAGTAGCGATTAGCAGATTATGCGTTCAAATGGAATTTTTGACAAAATATACGTCAAAACGCTACCAAAAGTGGTGTATCACCCAAATTGCTCGTTACAAGCTCTTATAGGGAACAATCTTTAAAACAGCTATAAAAAAAAAAAATAGTTCTTACTTAAATTATATATCATCACTTATGTTTACTTAGTTCTTGCTTCAAGTTGTTTACAAATTGCTCGTCCGCTTCCAAATCGTCCCAGTCTTCTTGTAGCCATAACTTATTGTTGTTCTCAGAAGTGAAGTATGGCTTGCTAGCATTAGTATCAGCTTTTAATATATTTTCAACTTTTTTGTCTAGTTTTGGGTCGTTAGAAGTATTATCAACAGGGAAATCTTCCTTGAAGTCGTATAAGTTATTGTTTCTGTAGTTTGTTGACATTTCTATAGAGGGTGTTTTTTGTAATTGCTTGGTCTGTGGTGTTTATTAGTTGAAAATGGTTAAATTCGAACTATGAGCCTTTTTTTTTTGATAAAGCAATGTGTCTTATATCCGATAGGTTTATTTTGAAAAAAAACATATATACGGTTTAAACGTTTTATGTGAAAAGTTTGTTTTCAATTTTTTTTTGAAAACCTTAAATTATTAATAACCAAAATAACTTCATTATAAAAGACTTGATTTTTGAAAAAAGAAGCTAATAGAGGTTTTAATTCTTTAGTTTCTATTGAAATTTTGTTATAGTTATTTTTTGTTAAATTAAAAAAGAAAGAAAACAAGCAAAAAATTGAAATGGTTGTTACACGTTCAATGAGAAAAAGCGAACCTGAAATTATCGAACTATCTTCTACAGAAGAAGATGATGTTAATAATGAAGAAGACTATTTTATAATATCAGAAAGGTCCAGTGAAAGTTTGGTAAGTCCAGAAATATTTAATGACCTGCAAAGATCAAACATACAGGAAGATAGTCCTAAGACGAATGAGCTGACAGCCGGTAATAACGTTGAAGCTGCAGATGATCAACCACAATCAATTGACCTCTATATTCCAAAGTCTAACTTTAATATACATATAGTTGATGATGAAGATTTTATTTTGTCGAGAAATGTTTTACTGAAACACCAATTGAAATCAGGCAATTCTTCATTTTCTTTAAAATTTGATAAGAATTGTTTAATTGTGAATGAATTAGATGGTCAAGCTTTTAAACAATCTAATCTAGCAAAAAGAAAGTTAGTTTTGTCAAAAAACAATGCACAACATGGATTAGAAGGCTCTGAAGAATTTTTTTCTGCCCATGAAGACAATACTGAAATGTACTCAAAAGATAAGATGTTTGAATCGGATAAGCAACTCATGGATGATGATTCAGATGACGAAAACCCCCAGGGTAAACAAGAGGACAATCCAATTAATGATTCTGACATTTTTGCACAAGATAAATTAAGCTCTCAAAAAAGTGAAGAAAGAATTGATGAATCTGATATAAATCCATCAGAGTCTCAAAGTGAGCCTTTGGTAACTTATGATAATGATAATGGCGTTTCACACACAAAATTGAGTGTAATAAACGAACAAAAAATAGATTTTAATAACTTGAAAGATAAAAAAGAATTAAACCAAATATTTAAGGAACAGGGAGTTGAAAATTCAATACTCCGAAAACAGAATGTTGAAAATTTGAGCTTAGAAAGGCTGACTAAAGAAAAGAGAATTGAAGCATCACAAAAGAAAAAAGACTTAGACGCTAAAGACTTTAAAGAGCATAAACTAACAGCCAAGCAAGAAAACAAAAACCCTCTTGAAGAAGCAAACGAATTTAACATAGCTGGTTTTAACTCAGAAAACAGAACAAAAAATGCTAGTAGACAAAGCTCAATAGATTTTGGCAATGATGCTCAGCATGAAGCCATAAAGGATAAAAGTATTTCTGCTTCTGAAGATTTTGTTGATAAGATAGATAGTAAAATACCGTCTGATACTAAATCAGTATCCTTGAATGAAAATGAAGCTATTCTAGAAATCAATAAGAAAAACTCACAAAACGGAAGTGACTCAAAGCTTAATATTTCAGAATCTGGCTCGGACAATGAAAAATTAAAACCTAGTTCTTCTCTTTCAAACCCTATTTTTAAAAAAGATGTTGTTGACGATGAACCAATTATTGATGATCCAAAAGAGAACATAGATAAAATAATGAGAAATGATATGTTTGCTTACGTATCTTCAAGTGATGAAGAGCAAGAAGAGGAAGAAGAAGAAAATTTTGCTAATGTTCTAGCTCTACCAAAGAAAAGAACCGCAGATGAAGTTTCGGATGAAGATATTGATGAATTTTCAGAATATGGAAGTAAAAAACAAAAAAATAATGATAAAATAATGACTGAAGTGGATATGTTTTTTGATGATAACTTGAATGATGATCTTTTTGATTTGCCAAGTACCAAAGTGCTGGACAGGAAAACGTCTGATGTTAAAGATGCTAAAAAAGCCTTGGCAGCACTAATTCCTTCATTGAGTCAAACCCAAGTTGTTAAAAGAAGATCTATTCCTCCTATTGCAAACCGTACAAGTACTTTGAATGGTGAAAAGTCACCTTCTATAACTACAGAAAATAGCTCGGTAGCTGGACAATCTGAGTCTATCAGTGCCTCAAGTATTTTTAAAAAAGATGCGCCAAGCCAATCTCCTGTTGATTCGGATGAGAAAGTAAAAGTGACTTTTATTTCTCAGTTAACAGGTTTTTCAAAATGTATAGTAATAGTAAGTTTAAAAAAGAAAAAGACATTAAGAAGCATTTCTGACAAGATAATAAAAACAATAATGAAACAAAGACCGGGATCTGTTTACACATATTCTTCTGACGATTGTAGTTTTTATCATAAAGGAGTCAAATTAAATAAGTTTAATACCATTGCTGATATTAAAATGGAACCATCTAAAAACAATATTGAAATTACCATAGTTTCAGCTGATGTTGAAAAGGAGCTCTTCAAAACAAACTATGAAAAAATGAAAGTATTTGAACTTGAAGAAGGTAAATTGAAAAAAATGAACGACCAAATGGATTTAGTTGATGCTAACTTCAATCAAATAGATGAAGAGCTAAAGAAGATGGAAGCTGTTGCCGCTGAAAGGTACACTGAAGAAATAGGTCAAGTTGTAGCTGCTGAAGATGAGCCTGTTGATGATGGAAAATTCTCGATTAAACTTCTTGATAAAAATAATAATCCATTGATTATCAGAGTCACTGGTGACATGACCATTGCAAATGTATTAGAAATTTACAAAAACAAAAATGTAGATGTGAGAGGTCTTAAAATTATCATTATGTTTGATGGTGATGTCGTGGAGTTAACAGATACCTTAGACGATCTTGGGTTAGAAGAGGATGATATGTTGGAATTTGTTTTCAAATAAGTATAATCCATAAAGTTTTTTTCTTCTTTTTTTTTTAAATAATAATAAAATTAAATTTATATATATGTTGTTGTTTTTTTCCAATCGCTTTATGTAATGCATATGTCTTTAGCTACTGCGATAGTTTTAAAAAACTTTTGCTCTGTCATTAAAATGCTGTTCAAATAACAAAGGTTTTGGTTTTATGTCTAATTCAGTAACATAGTTTGGTTTGATCAATTGGAAAGCACCTGTACCAATGGACATAGTTTGACCCAGAATAATACATTCAGAAACACCTTCAATGTTATCTTTCTTCATGAAGAAAGCAGCATCAAACAAGTGATCAGTTGTCTTTTCGAAAGAAGCCAATTGTAACACAGAATCTCTCATCTTGGCTAAACCAAATCTAGTGATACCCAACACTTCACCTTTATATGTCATAACATCACCCAGTAATTGAATGTGTCTTGGATCAACGGCCATACCGTGACTGGACATGGTGTAGTCAATTTCATTTACTATAGAAGATCTAGCAGCTTCAATACCAAGTACTTGATAAACTTCCAAAACGTGATTGGTAGTTGTTTGCAAACCAATGATACCTTCAGTAGCCATGACATCTCTCAAACCATAACCTTCAACTAATAGTTCTCTCTTACCATCATCCTTAACATTAATAACAGCTCTTGCAATTTCAGGTAAACCTTTAACAACAATATCAGGAACGACTCTCTTTAATTGTTGCATTCTATTGAAAATAGCATTTTCAGGAGGGGTAATATCTTTAGCAACAGTTGTAGAAGTACTTTTACCGAGGTTATCAGATACATTAATCATAATCTTGTTATTACCTACAATTGAAACATCTTCAAATAAAATTTTCAACTTTGGAGCTTTAACAATATTTGTAACAATGTTTTCTAGGTTCAATTCTAGTTGTAATTTGTCAATAGTATTCAAATCAATCTTAACTTCTAGATAAGCACGAGATTCTTTGTAAACGTCTTGAATATACATGGAAATATCTTTCAATAAGGTTTTTTCAATTCTACCTTTAACAACTCTTGCAGATCTTTCATCGTCATCAGTAACCAAAACAGCATTGATAATAGGAGTAGAAATAGTCTTCGAAGCATTAATAATTTCTTTAATTCTAGGTACACCTAATGTAACATTCATGGAAGCGACACCGGCAAAATGGAAAGTTTTCAAAGTCATTTGAGTACCAGGTTCACCAATAGATTGGGCACCTATAGCACCAACGGCTGTACCAGGTTCAACCTTAGCTCTCTTATATTTAACAATAGCAATATCCAAGAACTTCTCAATCAAGGTTTCAGTGATGTTAACTAGTTGTTTGATAACAATAGCAGCTTCCGTATTAGCTTCCATTTTATGTATTTGTTGAATATCAGTATTCAATTTGTCTTCATTTGTAGTGTATTCAGGTAATTCAAGATTCTTTCTAATAACAGCCAATTGTTCAGCTTTTTCAAACAAGAATTCTCTAACTTGTTGGTAGAAGTTTCTTTCAGCATCAAATTGATCAATAAATCTGATATCATCTTGTTCTTCTTCAGATACCAGTTGACCTACATTATCGTATCTCTTCAATTTATTCTCTAATGGATTCAAGTATCTATTTACAACATCTTTAATTTCATATGGAACAAGAACTTGAGCTTTTCTGTTATCTTCATGAGTAATATTACAAGCGTGATCCCAGGATCTCTTAAAGTTAACAGGGGTGGCATTACCTTCCATATCTAGAGGGTCTAAACCATCACCACCATAAGTGAATTGAACAATACCATTAGAGGATGTTCTAATTGTGTTATCATATTGACATGATAAATCTTCCAAGGACTTCATCAATCTTCTAGACATATAACCAGTTTCAGCAGTCTTGACTGCAGTATCAACTAAACCTTCTCTACCTGAAATAGCATGGAATAAAAATTCAGGAGGAGATAACCCAGAAAAGAAGGAGTTTCTAACGAAACCTTTGGATGGAGGAGTTTTGGAGTTTTTAGGGAAATGTGGCAGAGATCTATCTTGGAACCCATCAGGAACTCTGTTACCAGAAATAATTTGTTGACCGACAACGGCAACCATTTGGGAGACATTTAACGTGGAACCTTTAGAACCACAAGTAGCCATAATCAAAGGAGCATTCATACAATCCAATTCTCTGATACAAACATCACCAACTTCTTCTCTAACTTTGGACAACAAACCACCAATTTTGGCTTCAAGAGTTTCTTCTTCATTACAACCAGGTTGGGTTTCTAATTTTCCTTTATTATAATCATCAATCAAGTTATCACACTTTTCATAAGCAATTTCAACCATTTCTTCTTTCATTTGTTTTAATTCATCAGCAGGAGTAACATCTTCAATACCAATAGAGAAACCTCTGTTACCCAAAAATCTGGCACATAACTTTGACATTCTATTCATAGCTTCCGCAGCTTCATCAGCACCATAATCTCTTAAAATTGTATAAAAGACAGAATGTTTCTTACCATCACCAAGAACAGATTTATCCATAACACCAGATAAAATTTCTGAACCTCTGATAATAACAAACCCATCATTGGCAGACATTTCATTTGGATAGTGATCTTTAGTAGGTTTGATGTATACTTTGTTCTTGGCATCCAAATTGATTTTTACAGGTGATTTTCTGTTAGGTTTAATCAACAAGGAAAAGACTTGCTTACCAGTCCACATGTAATGGGGCTTTATAATTGTTGGTGGTGGCAAGTCAAAGTGTAAATTGGCATTAGACATCATGGACAAAAGTTGAACAAATTCAGCCTTGTTAAAGAAAGAATCTTTATGAGAAATTAAGTAAGAACCAGTAATGAAATCTTGGGTGGCTGCAATAATAGGTTCACCAGATTTAGGAGTCAACAAGTTATTTTTGACACCCATTAAGTAAATCGCTTCAGCTCTAGCTTCTTCAGTTTGTGGAACATGTAAATTCATTTCATCACCATCAAAATCAGCGTTATATGGTGTACAAACACATTCGTTTAATCTGAATGTTCTCCAAGGTCTAATTTTAGCATAATGGGATAAGATAGATAGTCTATGCAAAGAAGGTTGTCTATTAAATAAAACAATATCACCATCTTCTATATGTCTTTCAACAATATCCCCAATTTGCAATTGTTTTGCAAGCATTTTTCTATCACCAAATCTCAAATTTCTTCTTGACTCTTCAAACTTTTTCAAAACATAATTAGCACCTGGGTAAATATCAGCACCATTTATAATCAACTTTTGTAACTTTTTGATGTTATTTCTGGAACATCTTTCAGGATATGTCAAAACCTTAGCAACCCTCATTGGAACAGCAACTTCTTCAATGGATAAATTAGGATCAGGAGAAATAACAGTTCTACCGGAGAAATCAACTCTTTTACCAGAAAGATTACCTCTAAATCTACCTTGTTTACCTTTTAGTCTTTGACACAACCCTCTAATAGGCTTAACCTTTGTGGTACTTCCTGAACTACCACCACCAATACCTTGAATACCAGGCATGGCAGCAGGGTTGACAGAGTCTGAGTTTATGTACATGGCTACAGACATTTGCAAGTAATCCCATTGTTCCATCATTTGGTTGATACCTATACCTCTATCCATACCTTGTTTGATTAAAGATGATGTCCAAACAATTTCGGTTAATTTAACAGTTAAGTCATCTTCGTTGGATGAAGGAGAATCTTGCATGAAAACAGAAGGTCTAATACAAACAGGAGGAGCAGGTATGTATCTCCAGATATATGTTTCAGGTCTACCGCTTTTCAATGGATTCATACCAAGCAGCTCACAATCTTCAGGTTTAATTTGCTTAAAGATGTTCAAGACTTTTAAAGGATTCAAATCATCAAATGCCTTTTTCATGAATTTTTCTAATTCTGGGTTCTTAGCAAATACTTCATTCCAATCACCTAACCATTTTTCTCTTTCAGGTGGAGATTTTTTACCAACCCATCTGAAAGTATCATGAACGATTTTCAATGCAGCAGAAGTTCCACCAGCAGCGGCTTTCTTAACAACACCATTTATGGCACCACATTGATGACATCTTCTTTGTTTTTTACATTGCTCAAGAATCTTTTTCAATATGGACATTTTCTTCAAGTTATCAATGGTACCAGTCTTTTTTAGTTCATTTAAAAATTGTCTTCTATGAGTTTCTGATAGTAATATGTTACCACAACATTTACAAACGGATTGCAATATGGTGATAATATTTTTAAAATAACCTATGTGGAAAACAGGCAATGCAAGTTTAATGTGACCAAAATGACCGTGACATTCAGTCAAGTTCCCTTGACAAGTACCACATCCGGTTGCTCCTGGCTTTGCAGATGAAACACCCATTTTGGTATCAATGGCACCAGCTTGCTTAGCTTGCCTTCCTGGTTTTTCAATATCATATAGATCTCTGGTAATAACCTCAACTTCAGATTGTTGAATAATCTCAGTTGGTGTAAGAGCTGAGAACTCCATACCAGTGATCTTCTTAGGAATATGATCAATAACAACGTTCTTCATATTCTGCTATCAATTTCAATGGTCTACTAAACTAGATTCTTAATTATTTTTTTCTTTTGGAGGGGTTTTTTTTGTTCTTACTTTTGGTTACTTTCTGTTCCAAGCAAATTAAGATTGTAGCCTTATTGGTGAAAAGGTTAACTTTAAAAATTTGTTCTTCAATGTATATATTCAATGAGTATCAAATCAAAAAAAAAAAAAAAACTTTTTTCTTAAAATTTGCTGGTGCGTTTTTTTGCTGTATTATTTAGGTGAAGAGAGGAGAAAAAAAAAAAAGAAATTTTCAATATATGCCTATTTGGGGAAATATTGTTGATTGAGAAAAATAATCAGGGCAAATATGCAATATGCTTATATCCGAGTTACACGTGATCTAACTGATGTCCGTTTTGGGTCACGCACGTGTTTTTTTTTTAAGCGCGTTTCAGTTTATACCCAAAAAAAAGAAAGTCTTACCTTTTAGGCAATTTCCTCATATGTGTATTCTTTATCTCAACCGCCCCTCTATCTATTCAAACATCCTGTTTTTTTTTTTTGTGTTATTTTTTTTGATACAACGTATGTACTCCCACCTTAAAAAAACGTTCATTGAAACAACACCAAAGTTTCCTTATTACTTCTTTAAGTTATAAATATGTCTAACATTATTTTGGGTGACTATCCTACTCCCTTTTATAGTCAATCAAACACAAGATATGCTAATGGTAATCCTTTAATAAGAAAGATCAATAGAGCTTGTAGAAGTTTAGAACCAGATCTAGCTTTGAATTTAGACGTTGCTGATTACATAAATGAAAAGCAAGGGTCTTCAGCCAGAGATGCTGTTTTAATGATTGTAAAATTAATCACAAGATCCCAACAACAACACACAGCTATAAATGCGTTGTCTTTATTGGACACCATAGTTAAGAATTGTGGTTATCCAGTTCATTTGCAAATTTCCAGAAAAGACTTTTTAAATGAATTGGTCAGAAATTTTTCTGAAAGGCCTTCAATCAGACAATCTTTTGTTGAGAGAAAGATTTTATTGTTTATAGAAGAATGGTACCAATCATTATGTAAGTTTAGTGATTATAAACAAGACATGCAGTTCATCAAGGATATGAGAAAATTGTTAAAATATAAAGGTTACACCTTCCCTAAAGTCAAAGAGGATGATATAAATGTTTTGAAGCCAAATAAACATTTAAAAACCCAAAAGGAAATTTTAAAAGAGCAAGAAATTGCACAAGCTGCTAAGTTAGAAGAATTGATCAGATCAGGTAAGCCTGAAGATTTAAAGGAAGCTAACAAATTGATGCAAGTTATGGCTGGTTTCAAAGAAGATAATGCTATCAAGGCCAAAAATGCTATTTTAGAAGAAATCGAGAATTTAAAAAACAAAAGCAATTTATTCCAAGAAATGTTGTCTGCATCAACTGTTGATGTTACTAATGATACCATTTTAGAGTTATACTACTCATTAAAATCATCTCAATTGAAATTCCAGCATATTATCGAGGAAGAAGAACAATCTGGCGATTATGACAACTCTATTACTAGTGAGATTCTACAATTGAACGACACCATTAATGGCTTATTGACAAAATTTTCATCCATGAAAGGTGACTCCTTTGAAGCCAAGGGCATTAGTCCTGGTCAAGGCGGAAGTAATGACGTAGGGGATCTACTGGATTTGATTGATTTCTCATCTTCAGCTGAAGAACCAAAAAATAAAGATAGACCAGTCACCATGGATGATTTATTAGGAGATTTGGGTTCTTTAAATATTTCTTCAAGCCATCCACAAACTTCCAATATTCAGTTGAACAACTCAAACATGGACTTATTAGATACATTCTCTGCCCCTTCTCCTCCTCCACAACAAAAAACCAATACTGCATTTGATGATTTATTAGGTGGCCCTGGAAGCAAGCCTTCTACTGCTACTACTGTTGAAGACTTTAATCCATTTCAAGAGTTTGCTAGCTCACCAGCCAAACCATCCAATGAATTGATACAGGGTGTAAACGATGGTTTGTTATCTGTCAGCTTTGAAATATTGAGCAAATCATCCACAGAATTATCTTTTAAAACAATAATTTCCAATGAAAGTTCCCAAATAATTGATGGAATTGCCATCAAGCTAGCAGTAAGCAAAAATAACTCATTGGAACTTAAACCCCAAATTAAGGATGTTTTAAAGAATAATGAAAAAAATGGCATCACTCAAGAAGCTACAGTCAAAGGTGCTGATTTGAATAAAGTCAGCGTTAAGTATATTATTGAATACTCATTTGGTCAATTGAGTGGTGTTGTAAAATTAATCTAAACTTCATATATAGATTTTCAAACAATTCATGATCACTGAACATTTTACTTATTATCTTCTTCTTTTTTTTCAGAACCTTGTGAAGCTTCCAACTGTTTTTGATTTTGCAACTTCAACTGCTGTTGATGTAACAAATTCTTATAGTATCCCTCAGCAGCTTTCAAAGCTTGTTCTTTAGTGACATCTGGACGAGCATTCATCATTTTTGCAGCATACGTTTCAATCAATTCTCTTGGTGAAATTTTGTGTTTAACAGTGCTTTTCTGATGCAATTGTTGTTGTTTTTGTAGCTTCAACTTTTGTTGCTGCTGCTCTTCATATAATTTTTGTTTGGCTTGCAATTTCTTCAATTCATATTGTTTTTTTATTTCTTCTTGATTCTTGTTTTTCAACATTACCATATCATAAGGGGTTGGTAAAGTAGAGGTTGTATTAATAGCAGTACCTTGTGATAGAGTCGCTTGTGCTGCTAAAGTAGCATCTTTTGCCTTCTTTTGTGCTTCTGCATTGGTTTTAGCTTGTGCTGCTAATTGATTCGCCTTTTGACGGTTTTGAGAGGCTTGGTATTTTTTGTTTTCTCTTTGAACAATCACCTTCTTCATACCGTCAAAAATGGAAGCCCACAATAAGGATCTATGTCCTCTTTGTTTCGAGTTCTCAGTTAACCCAATTGGCTTCATAGATGTTTTTCCATTCCCAACTGTATCCATTATCTGATTTTGATGATTCAGCCAAGCTAGTGCCAAAGAAGCTCTATATCCCTTCAGTTCAGACAAATCAAACTTCTCATTTAATTGTAAAAATCTTTCAAAACAAGTCCAAGGAGTTCTTTTCATAACTGATGATTGAAACCCAAAAGTAGTTTTGTTGTTCATGTGCGATGCTATTATGTCCCAGTTGTATCTATACTCATTAATTAAAGATACTAACATTTCATCATCTTTTGGTAACCAAAACACTGGCATTCTGTGTTTAATACATTCCAGATTTGGTGGCGTTGGTGGCTTCAAAGATACTTTCCTTTGATTATTAACACTGCCAGAGTTGCTTCCAAATAATCCTCTTTTTTTTGTCATGGCATCAGTAGACATTTCTAAATCAACAAAGTCTCTTTGAGCTATCTTAACATAATTTTTCTTTTCTCTTGGATACATTATTCTACTGGCAGGTATGTAATCCAATTCATCTTCAAGTAGCTCCTCAAGCAATTGCTTTTTCTCCTTGATCTCAGCAGAGGTTAAAATACTATTCTTGGTTTTATTATATTCATTTGTAGGCAAAGATTCTATAATTGCCTTTTCTACTTTGCTTAAATCATCTTCGTCTATAGCAAGCGAAAACTTGAAATAAGGCTTGTAATCCTTGGTTTCTTCAGAAATCACCTTTTGTACCAAAGGATCGCCTACATCAACTTTTAACATTTGAACGTCATCATTTTTATCTAATACTACAATTTCATTATCATCTTTACTGTGATCAGCAGATTTTACTTTTACACAGCATATTTCCTTTCCTAAAATAAAATAATCCATGACTGCCTGTGATAACATAACCTTCATGGCCATTTTCCACTTAGAATATTCTCTAAAATCAACAGCCATCAATTGAGAATCTTCCAACATCACCTGTCTAGTAGTTTTCTTTATACTTTTTGTTAATGTTGGTTTGTTAAATAACTCACTGATGGGATCTTTAAAAACCTTTTCTTGTCTTAAAGACCATTTTCCTGACCTCTTTAAATCTTCTATTCTATTGGAGACTATTGCTTGCTTGTTTTCTTGTAAGGTTCTTTCCCAAATATCCGTAGTCAAAACCTTCTCACTGCTGCATAACAATTTCTTTAATGGTAAAGTATTCTGTAAATACACAATTTCATATAAAGGTTTACTGTTCGGTATAGATGTTGGTACAGAAGGATCCATTGTCAAAAATACAGTCTTTTTGTTATCATGCGCTTCATTTCTATAAAAACTATTAACCGTTTTGTGTTTTTGTTTTTGTATCTCTGTGTTGTTTGTATTCAAATTCCGTAGATAATCAAGATAATCATCTTTAAGCACTATATTCGTTGGTTCATTAGCATACTTAGCTGATCTCTTTATATTTAGTTTCTTGCTCAAATTAGGTGTTTCGCTCTTCCTTTGTAGCTTTAACTTGTCATTATTCATATCTGAAATTTCTTGTGATTCTTCCAGTGTTCTCTTTTTGCCTGTTTCATCTCCGTTAGATTGTGTAGAAGTTACTATCTCTGACTTGTCTTTGAATTCAATATTGTCCATACTCTCCGCAGTCTTATTGGCCTTGTCATCTTTAGCATTAGATGTATCTGCCAGAATATTCTCTGTACTTGAATTTGGATTACTGGTATTGTTGTTATGAATTTTTTTATTTCTTTTTAAAGCCCACGTCACTAGTTCTGTATCTGAGCTGTTTTGAAAAGACTTAAAATTAGGAAGTTGTTGAAGGTTTTTTATTTTAAAAAAATCATTAAATTCATCTATAGTCAATCCTTCTTTATGCGAATCTTCTGGTTTAATGTATTTTTCGTAGTATTGTGCCACTAGTTCCTTTCTCTTCTCTATAAGATTTTTAATATCTTGTTTTGCTTTTTGAATATCTTGAAATTTAGACATTTTCAAGAATATGAGAACTTTGTATAGTTCTGTTGCTGTGTTTGGTTTATAACTGTTTTGTTTTAAAGGCTTGTTTATTTTGTATTTGAAAATATCAAAGGTTAGCGCAGAGGAAACAAATATATGAATTAAAAAAAAAACTAAAAAATTTTCGCTGCTTAAAATCGTGAAAATTTCAAATACGCTACACAGTCTACTTTTATTCAAAGATTTTAAATAAAGTGCAACGAGGTTGAGATACTTTACAGAGCAATCAACAGATTTAAAGCAGATATATAACATCAACTAGTTCCAAGAGCTTATTTCTTGTTCAACTTCTAGTAAACTCTTTTGTAAACCTTCCTTAGTTAGCACATAGTAAACTGGTAGAATACCCTTTTTGGAGTTACCTTCGAATTGTATTTTAGCATTCTTTTCAAAGAATTGATCTTCTAAGTGGAAGAAATCATAATCAGTGTTATGTTTTGTCTTCTTAGTTTTAGTATCCTCTTCTTCTTTTTCCTCAAGAGTATCGTCGTTATCAAAGTTTATTTCGTATTTTCTGGTCATTATGATGTAGAAATTAACTTCTTCCTTTTTGACATTATCCATATTTTCAACCATTTCACCAATAGTAATACTATATAAAGGTGGAACTACTTCGTGAGGCATATTGATGAATCTTTCAGAAAAAACAAAACAGGTTTTTTTAGCAATGGAGGCATCTGTTTTCAAAGAGTCCAAAAATATGTTCAAGTTGGTGTTATCCAAGTTGTTCAAAACCATTAACAAATCTTTGTTGTTTTTGTTTATGGTGTTGTATGGAACAAATGATAAGAAACAATAAGGATCAGACATTTGACCATCACACTTAATAAAGTTTGTGGCTAAACTTTCTTCTAAGATAGAATCAGCCAGCTTAGATAAATTGACTTTTAAAGAAGCTTCTGAACCTAAAACTTGTCTTAACAAAGACTTGACAGAATGGAAATCTTGTTCAATAGGAAGCTTTGTGCTTGCATCTTTTGTAACTCCAATTATATCAAAATCAACATTAACAATTTCTTGTTCTACGTCTTCTATTCCTTCTTCTTGTTCTTGTCCTTCTTCGTCAGTGGTGTCTATGTCAATAGGCTCATTGGAAACTTCTTCATTTTTTCTTTTTCTGTTATTTATTAATTCAGGTGCAACCATTTTTTTTTTATTATTTATATTTTGTAGATCCCTATTATTCTCCTTTTTTGTTTGGTCTTTGATTAAAAGCTATACAGTAGTATAAGAAAGTTAATACTATGAATAAATGAATGAAATGGCAGAATAGAGAACAGGGGAAAAAAAAAAAAGAAACGTGTGATGAGTTTACTGAATGTGTCACGTGAACAAAAGCTATAAAACATGAATGGATCATACTGCTACCACGTAAGACACGGCTTTCTACACCAAAATTCGTTAACAGATAACAAAGAGCTAAGAAATTACAAAAATTACATTAAATAGGGGTTTTCCAGTCCTTGATTTAGCCCATAGGAAATGGATTTCTGTTTGCTTTGTTCGGTGCAGTTATACCTCCCCTCCTTCCCTTTCGGCCTAAATTCACAAAAGCCGACGCGAAGAAATATGCGTTTGTTTGCCTTGCCTATGCTTTGTTTTTGCAAGCAACGGTAATAAAGACCAACGGCAGGATGTTAGGAATTAAGCTCATATTACATTTTTCAGTTATCACATGCTTAGCCTTCGCTAAGCATGTATATATTCCACTCAATGAGGAGTTATGTTTTTATGAAAATTTGGAGCAGGAGCATATACTCAATGGGAAAATGCATATACAATTCAAGATGCCAGATATTATCAAAAACGAACTAGGAATGAAGTACAATTTGAATTTGGATGTTAGAATATTGGAAACTTTTGATGAAAACCATGTAGTTTACAGCCAAAACTACAAGTTTTTATCTGATTCTCAAGATAATGAAGTATATTATCAGGAAAACAGAGACGAGCAGGGTTCCTTATCAAACAAAAACGGAATTAATTACTTTACCTTCACAGCCTTAGAAAATGGTGAGCATGCTGTTTGTATTAAGCCTAGTGTGCCGAACTTCAATCCACGTAGATTGAGAAAAGAAGGTTTTTCAGATAAAGTGAAAGTTTACATTGATTTTGAAGTGAGTTCCTTGGGCAAAATCATGGATGTCATCTCTCAACATGATTCCAAGTTTTTGCTATCGTCAAAAATCAAAGTAAACAGCATAATCTCAAAGCTAAAGATTATCAAACTGGAACAGATCAAATTCAGGGAAAAGTATCACGCTTTTCTCAAAATATCCGATAGCACAAATAGTAGAATCATTACTTGGGGTGTTGTTCAAGTGGTTTGGATCACTTTGATTTGCATGTATGAGCTCAACTTCTTAAAGCAGTTCTTTATTAAACAGAAGGTCATGTGAATTACGCTGTTAAATGAGGTTGAAGAGTTGTCTTTCTGTTTGAGCACGTGCCGTATTTCTCGAGGCATGAAATCAGGGACAAAAAAAAAATGTGAAAAAAGAAAAAAAGCTCATTTCAGTAATATCAAGTCTTCGATGTTGCTTTTTGAATAAAATGTTGTCATATAGTAAAAGGATATTTAAGATATTGACATAACCACAAATAATATTAGATAGCACTAATGACAGGTGCTTTGACTAATGAGGAGTTTTCCAGATACGGAAGACAAATGATCGTTCAAGGAATTTCCAATAACAGGGACCCTATAGACCATCAATTATTACTAAAAAATAGCAAAATCTGTGTTATTGGAGCAGGTGGTTTAGCAGCACCTTGTCTTTCATATCTTGCAGGTGCAGGAGTGGGTGAAATTGGTATTATAGATGATGATATTGTTGAAACATCTAATCTGCATAGACAAATAATACACAGCACTTCAAAGAAAGGAGAGTTAAAGTGTAAATCTGCAGAAAAATTTATCAATGATTTGAATCCCCATGTTAAGGTAAATGCTCATCCTGTAAGACTGACCAATGACAATGCCTTTGAGATTTTTAAAGATTATGACGTTATTTTGGATTGTACAGATACACCAATGACAAGATATTTAGCTTCTGATGTTTCAGTAATATTGGGTAAAACATTAGTTTCTGCATCTGGTGTTAATACAGAAGGACAATTGACCATTTTAAACTTTGAAAATATAGGTCCTTGTTACAGATGCTTCCACCCAAAACCGCCACCACCTAACACTGTTTCTTCATGTTCTGCAAATGGTGTTATAGGTGCATGTATTGGTTTGGTTGGTATCATGCAAGCTGTTGAGGCTTTGAAGGTCATCCAAAAAGTATATACCAAAGAAAACTTTGAGCCATTTATGTTGCAATACAGTGGATACATGGATCAATCATTGAGAAGATTTAGAATGAGAAAAAGAAGAAGTGATTGCATTTCATGTGGTGACAATAGAGAAATTACTAAAGAGAAGATTGAAAGCTATGAAATCAATTATATGAGTTTCTGTGGATCTAGAAACTATGATGTAGCTGAAAAATCTGAAAGAATCACTCCAAAAGAATTTAAAGATAAGTACTGGACTGGTAAGGATATCAAATTTGAAAATACTTTCATCATAGACGTTAGACCTAGTCATCATTATAAAATATCTAACTTTCAAACCGATGTTGTCAAAAACATTCCTTTGGAAACACTGTCATCTTTTAAGGGAGATCTGAATAAATTAAAAGCTGTGATTCCTGATCTTAATGAAGATAGTGAGGTTGTTTTATTTTGTAGACACGGTAATGATTCTCGACTAGCCACAAGGGAACTTAAAGATAAATTCGGAATCAAAAATACAAAAGACGTAATTGGTGGCTTTTTTGAATATATCAATCAAATAGACCCAAGTATTCCAAAGTACTAATAAAAAATATCGTTATATAAATAAGTAATCAATCAATTTTAGTAATTACACTCAACCCGGCATAGTTAACAAAAGAAAAGTATCTTTCACCAGAGTTGTTTTGAACCCAATGCGTGTTCAGAAGAGCACAGCCTTGGTATTTCATACCTGTATCTGGTTTCAACAGGTTGTCGTAAGCTTTTTCAATTTTTTTTGAAGGATCCAATTGGTAAACTTTTTTTACTTCATCATAATTCCATTCAAACATCTTTACAAGTTCTGAATAAGGTTGATTTTTTCTTGATGCAAGAGTCTTCATACAGATGTTTTCCATGGTGACTTCTCCATTCAAAGTTCCTATTAAAACATATGGGTGTTGTTGACTCATGCCTAAGCAATTTATTTTAGAATTTCTTGAAGCACTGCATGACTTCAAATCCAGCATATTTAATGGAGAGTTGTACAGTGTGTTCATCCCATCAGTATACAAAAATGACTTTGGATATTCAGTATACGCAACAATAGGTGGAGAAATCCATCTGGTTTTGGATAGTGCAAATGCATTGGTAATGTTTGATGATGTATCTACAATTAAAACATTTCCACTGATGGATGAGCAACACACAATTGGACTGCTATTTGCACTTTTTATAGAAGATATTATAGATTCGGAGACTTTAAATACCTTTGTTGGTATCTCAGTAGATACATCCAAATCATAGATGTAAATTTTACCATTAACAGAACCGATGCATAGCTTAAGACTTTCTGAATCTTCTTTATTTTTGGCCTCTTGTATCAAACAATAACATGAAATAATGTCATTTTTAAGTTTTATTTTTAATATTGAGTTTTTTATAAATGAATCACTTGCAGGGTTTGCTACTGGAGATGTATTAAGTTGAAAGAGTTGAACGGATTCAGAAGTACAATATGCACTAATTAAAAAACTCACATTATTCTTTGAGGCTTCGTTGTCAAAACTTGAAAAAGTACCAGGTATTATTTGTATATCCTTCAGCACACCTAGGTTATGAGCATATGTTTTCATCAAAATAAGACCTAAATCTTTTCTGAGTTCCCAAATTTCAAGATTTCCATAAATCTGTTTATTTTTTGTACTTAAATTAAAGGTGGATAATCTATGATCTTCAGGATTTTCAAGAAATGTATAAGGATGATTCTCTTCTTTTATCAATTTGCTCACAATATAAAAAGATCTGTCTCCATAATTCATCCATACAGAATCAATGACCTGATTTTTTAAACCATGATTTATAACAAAGCCATGGATATCTAGACCACATACCTGTGAAGGAATCTTCATAACTTCATTATCTGACAATTCATATATCTTAGTGGTATCATCAAGGGTAAGTTTCTGTTTACTTGTTGACTTAAAAATTTTCTTTGACTTTTCAATTATATTCTGATTGTTCAATGAGTCTTTTATGAGCTTATTGTTTATTATTGTATTGTGAAATTTATCTTCGTATTTTTCTTTGATAAAATGATTGATTTCATTTGTTTGTTCATTGTAGATAGCAGGGTAGGGAAAAGAGTTCTTAAAAAGTGTTACAATTTTGGACATTTTTAATATATGTTCTTTGTCACTCACTCCTATAAGCTTATCAAATTTATGACTTATCTTTGAGTATGTTACAAGAGCATCCTTAGATATTTCCGAATCTCTTAAAGGATATTCTATCTTATTTTCGTGTCTTCTGTTTGCAGATTGGATTATTTCAATTGTTTTTTCCAAAGAATTATCTTCCCCTTCTTGTTCTGTTGGTTTTATCTTTTTTACATAAGCCTTTCTAGGTTTTTTTATAGACTTTTCTTCCGATTCTGCTTTAGATGGTCTTCCTCGTTTTCTTTTTATAACCGTGTTTGTTGTGTTTTGTATTGGTATCAAAGAAGCTTGAAATATAGCATCTTCGGTCAAATCTGTAGGTGATACTTCTATAGACATTCCTGTTTAGGTTTTTGGCAATATGTATTCGTTTTCTTAAATGGTTGTTTTGTTGTTGTTTATTCCTTGTTATAGCAACAAATAGAGGAAAAACACAGCGATCTAGGCGAGCCATGGTAGCGGCAAAGTAAACAAGAAGACAGCATTTGTTTTGTTTACACAAAGTCACGTGAT